>Ga0256405_10006588_pt1 | contig 18417 bp, 11 predicted proteins | sample RumenRJG_02DNA_FD_189096 | JGI IMG/M metagenome (GOLD analysis project Ga0256405, IMG submission 189096) | Bovine rumen microbial communities from Lethbridge, Alberta, Canada - RJG_02 | ecosystem: Host-associated > Mammals > Digestive system > Stomach > Rumen | place: Canada: Alberta... | reverse complement strand
GGCAAATCCAAAACCCTTCTTTACAAGCAGTACCTCGATGAGAAGACCGCTCGTGAGGTCTTCGTCCGCGCGATTGAGGAATTCATGCCTGAGATCGACTCTGAAGCCGATCAGATGCGCGCCAATGACCTCATCGCCAGGATGCAGAATCCAAACGAGACCTTCGACTTCTTCTCGACTGCGCACTTCATCCGCAAATACACCGAGGCCGAATTCGGCGAAGGCGCCGCCGCCATCAAGCGTTTGCTCTCTGAAGTGAACCTTGAGGAAACTTATAACGCCATCGCGACCGAAATGCGGACCGCCGAAGGACAGAAGCGCCTCCAGCTCGCTAAGAGACTTGAGGTTATCAATGCCTTCCGTGAATCCCACCAGAAGCCAGAATGGATGATCCTTGATGTCATTCCTGTCATCCCACCAGATCTCCGCCCAATGCTTCAGCTTGACGGTGGACGTTTCGCGGCCAGCGATCTCAACGATCTCTATCGCCGTGTCATTTCCCGTAACACCCGTCTTAAAAAACTCATCGATATGAATGCCCCTGGCGTTATCTTGATGAACGAAAGACGTATGCTTCAGGAAGCAGTGGACGCCCTTATCGATAATGGACGCCGCACCAAAGCGGTCACCGGCCCAAGCGGCCGCCCACTCAAGTCGCTCTCCAGTGGCTTAAAGGGCAAACAAGGACGCTTCCGTCAGAACCTCCTCGGCAAACGTGTCGACTATTCTGGCCGTTCCGTCATCGCCGTTGGACCAGACCTCAAGATGTATCAATGCGGTCTTCCACGCGAAATGGCGATCCAGCTTCTCCGTCCATTCATCGCCGCGATCCTCATCTCCTCGGGTCATGTCTCCGCCCACAAGGCTGCCGACAAGATCATCGATCGTTATGAGCCAATCGTCTTCGATATCGTTGAGAAGATCATCGGCGATCACCCTGTCTTGCTCAACCGTGCACCAACCTTGCACCGTCTCTCCATCCAAGCCTTCCAGCCAAAACTGGTCGATGGACGCGCAATCCGTCTCCATCCACTGGTCTGCCCTGGATTCAACGCGGACTTCGACGGTGACCAGATGGCCGTCCATGTCCCACTTGGCAAGGCAGCCCAGCAGGAAGCCATCAAGCTCATGCTTGCTTCCAATAACATCCTCTCTCCACGTGATGGCAAAGCAATCGTCATCCCTGGCCAGGATATGATTCTTGGTAACTTCCACCTCACCACCGAAGAAAGCGCGACCGACTTCCTCGAAAGAGCAGCCGAACTTCGCGCAATTGCCGCCCAGCAAGAAGCAGATGGCATTGACGAAGCCGAGCGCAGATCCATCATGCGCATGGCTGAAGCCAATGAGCGTTACGCCCTTGCCGAAGGCAAAGTCTTCCACAATGTCAACGAGGTCCATATGGCCTACGTTACCAGGAGCCTCCCACTCCATTGCCGTATCGCAATCCCAGCCAAAGCCATCCATAAGGATGTCGGCACTGGTATGCCAGAAGGCGTGGAGGGCAAATACCTCATCACAACCGTCGGTAAGATCATCTTCAATGATGTCTTCCCAGACGACTTCCCATATGTCAATGACGGCACACCAAAATCCACGGAAGACCTCTCCTTCATGAAGGAATGGTTCGTCTCTCCAGCAGAAGTGAGCGCCGCCATCGGCAACTTCGATGCTGAGAAATACTCCAGCCCACTTGCCCAATACATTGCAGGGCTCCCACTCCGCAAGCCAATCGGCAAGAAGCAGCTTGGACCTCTCATCGACCAACTCTTCGCCAAATACGGCACCTCCAAGACCTCCGCTGTCCTCGACAAGATCAAAGACCAAGGCTTCCGCTTCTCGATGATCTCCGCCGTCACGGTTGCCATCTCTGACATCCACGACGTCGATGGCAAATACGCCAAAGTCGAAGAAGGCAATAAGAAGGTCGAGCAGGTTGAGAAGTACTACCGTGAAGGCTACCTCACCCGTAAGGAACGCCACGACATGATCGTCAAGATCTGGAAGGCGGTCACCGAAGAGGTCAAACAGCTCGTCGAAGCTCAGATGAAGCATGACAAGCGCAACCCACTCGTTATCATGGCGGACTCCGGTTCCCGTGGCTCCGTCGATAACTTCAAGCAGCTCATCGGTATGAAAGGCTTAGTCGCCAACCCGAAGAACGAAGAAATCGAGCTCCCAATCATCTCCTCCTACCACGAAGGTATGAAGGTCTCCGAGTTCTTCATCAACACCCACGGTGCCCGTAAGGGTTCTGCCGATACCGCGCTTAAGACCGCAGACTCTGGTTACCTTACCCGTCGTCTTGTCGACGGCTCCCGGGATGTTATCATCCGCGAAGAAGATTGCCATTGCGACCACGGCTTCAAGGTACGTGAGATCAGCGATACCAGCCGCAACGTTGTCATCCGCACCCTCCAGGAACGTCTTATCGGACGTTTCTCGATGCATGACATCATCAACCCAGAGACTGGCGAAGTCCTCATTCCTGCAAATACCCTCATTGACGATATCTCCGCACAGAAAGTCGTCGATGCCGGCATCAAGGAAGTTGAGATCCGCACCGTCTTCACCTGTAAGACCCGCAACGGCGTCTGCCGTCATTGCTATGGTCAGAATATGGCGACTGGCAAACTTGTTGCCATCGGCGAAGCCGTTGGTATCATGGCTGCCCAGTCCATCGGTGAACCTGGTACCCAGCTCACCATGCGAGTCTTCCACACTGGTGGTATGGCAGGAAGCGACATCACTTCCGGTCTTCCACGTGTCCAGGAGCTTGTTGAAGCCCGTAATCCAAAGGGCGAGGCCATGATCTCGAAGATCTCTGGCTACGTCACCGCGATTGTCCCGAAGGACGAGCGCGATGAGGTTACGATCGCTAACGATCTTGAAACCTACACCGACACGACCCCATATGGCTCTCACCTCCGCGTGAAAGTCGGCGATTATGTCGAATGCGGTGGCAAGATCACCGAAGGCGCCATCAACCCGAAGCAATTGCTTGACTATGCCGACGTCGAGAAACTCGAAGTCTACATGCTCAAGGAAATCCAGAAGGTCTATAGCGCCCAGGGTATCAACATCTCCGATAAGCACCTCGAAATCATCATCCGTCAGATGCTCCGCAAGGTTGTCGTCGTTGATGGTGGTGACACCAGAATGCTTCCAGGAACCCGCGTCTCCGTCGATCGTTTCACCACCGAAAACGCCGAAGCGATCCTCTCTGGCAAGCGCCCAGCCGTCTGCCAGCCACTCGTCCTTGGCATCACCAAGGCCGCGCTTGAGACCGATTCGTTCCTCTCCGCTGCTTCCTTCCAGGAAACCACCCGTATCCTCACGGATGCCGCGATCAAAGCCAAGCGCGATGATCTCCACGGCCTCAAGGAGAATGTCATCACCGGTAAGCTCATCCCTGCCGGCACGGGTATGCGTACCCCAGAAGAGGAAGCGGAATCCCTCTCCACCTTCTCCGTCGCTGCATCCATGCAAGAGGTGAAGGATCAATACATCGAAAAACACGATCGTCCAGATTCCCACGAATAAGGACATCCTCGTGATCTAGCCCGTCCTCGCGACGGGCTTTTTCGTGCCCTGGAAGCGGTGGTATAGCCCACACAAAACACCACGAAGCAGCTTCTTATATTTATAAATATATAAGGATGGAAAAATCGGCATAAGTAGCCATAATTGGCTATTTTTCAAGTCCACCAATCCCGGTGTATCATCGACATGAAAAAATAGGTCAAAATCTTGTTGACATCCTCCCTCTTACGCGCGTACACTTGCGCTTGTCCGCACGGGTATTTATCCGTGCAACCCCCGAAATCGACACATCGGGAAATGTGTTAAAAGGAGACAAACATGCCAACTATCAACCAACTCGTTAGGCAGGGCCGTAAATCCGCGGCCAAGAAGTCCAAAACCCCAGCTCTTGGGAAGCGTTGGAACTCCCTAACAAAGCGTGCCTCCGATCAGCCATCCGCCCAAAAGCGCGGTGTCTGCACTCGTGTTGGTACGATGACCCCAAAGAAGCCAAACTCTGCGCTTCGTAAATACGCTCGTGTCCGTTTGTCCAATGGATATGAAGTCACCGCCTACATCGGTGGCGAAGGACATAACCTTCAGGAGCACTCCACGGTCATGATCCGCGGTGGTCGTGTCAAAGACCTCCCAGGCGTCCGTTACCACATCGTCCGTGGAACCCTTGACTGCGCTGGTATCGATGCCAGACGCCAAGGCAGATCCCTCTATGGCACCAAGAAGCCAAAAGAGGCCAAATAATTAGGAGGAAATCACGATGCCACGTAAAGGTTCAGTTGAAAAGCGCGATGTCTTGCCAGATCCAGTATATAAGAGCAAGCTCGTGACCCGCCTCATCAACCGCGTTATGTATGATGGCAAACGCGGCACAGCCCAAACCATCATCTACAAAGCCTTCAAGCAGATCGAAGAAAAGACCGGCAAGCCAGCAATCGATGTCTTCGCGACCGCGATTGCCAACATCATGCCAGAAGTCGAATTGAAGGTCCGCCGTATCGGCGCTGCGAACTACCAGGTTCCAGTCGAAGTCTCTAAGGAGCGCAAGCAGACCTTAGGCCTCCGCTGGTTGGTCACCTATTCCCGCCTCCGTGGCGAGAAGACCATGGAAGCCAAACTCGCCGCCGAAATCATCGATGCAGCCAATGGCGTTGGTGCTTCTGTCAAGAAGAAACAGGATGTCCATAAAATGGCTGAAGCCAACAAGGCATACGCACATTACCGCTGGTAAACAAGGAGTACGATTATGGCCGATAATGAACTTAATCTTAAAGAAGCTGAAAGCTACGATCTCCCTCATACCAGAAATATCGGTATCATGGCTCACATCGATGCCGGTAAAACCACAACGTCAGAGCGCATTCTCTTCTACACAGGCCGTACCCACAAGATCGGTGAAGTCCATGAAGGTCAAGCGACCATGGACTGGATGGTCCAAGAACAGGAACGTGGTATCACGATCACCTCTTCCGCGACCACCTGTTTCTGGAAGGGCAACCGCTTCAACATCATCGACACCCCGGGGCACGTCGACTTCACCGTCGAGGTTGAGCGCTCCCTCCGTGTCTTAGACGGCGCAATCACCGTCCTCGACTCCAAAAACGGCGTCGAACCACAGACCGAAACCGTCTGGCGCCAAGGCACCAAGTATGGTGTTCCAAGGATCGTCTTCTGCAACAAGATGGACGCTACCGGCGCAGACTTCGATATGTGCGTCGCTTCCTTAGGCGAGCGTCTTGGCGCCAATGCCGCTGCGATTCAATATCCGATTGGCAAGGAAAGCTATCTCAAGGGTTGTGTTGACATCATTGAGCGTAAAGCCTACGTCTACAGTGAAGACAAGACCTCCCTTCCAAGTGTCACCGAGGTTCCAGATGAACTTAAGGACAAATGCGAAGAACTCCGCTTGATCCTTCTTGAGAAACTCGCCGCCTTCGACGACGATCTCATGATGATGATCCTCGAAGGTGAAGAGCCATCCGTGGAACTCATCAAGTCCACTATCCGTAAAGCGGTTCTCACTGGCACCTTCTTCCCAGTCCTATGCGGCTCCGCGTACAAGAACAAGTGCATCCAGCCTCTTCTTGACGCCGTCGTTGACTATCTTCCATCGCCTCTTGATATTCCAGGCGAAAAGGGAACCCTCAATGGGGAACCATATGTCTGCGAAGCTACCGACAATAAACCATTCGTTGGCTTAGCATTCAAGATCGCTACTGACCCATTCATCGGACGTCTTGCTTATGTCCGTGTCTACCAGGGCGTTCTCAAATCTGGCAGCTATGTCCTTAACTCCTCTAAAGGAAACAAGGAACGTATCGCTCGTTTGGTCCTCATGCATTCCAATCACCGTCAGGAAGTCGAAAGCCTTCACGCTGGTGAAATCGGCGCTGTTGTCGGCTTAAAGACCACGACCACCGGTGATACCCTCACCGATGAGAATGAACCAGTCATCCTTGAATCCCTTACCTTCCCAGAGCCAGTTCTCGAAGAAGCAGTGGAACCAAAGACCAAGGCTGACCAGGAAAAGATGACCGCAGCTCTCATCAAGCTTGCTGAAGAAGATCCAACCTTCCGTGTCCGTACCGATGCTGACTCCGGTCAAACCATCATCGCTGGCGTTGGCGAGCTTCAGCTCGACATCCTCATCGATCGTATGCGCCGCGAATTCAAAGTTGACGTCAACGTCGGTGCCCCACAGGTTAACTACCGTGAAACCATCCGTAAGATGGGCGAAGCACAAGGCCGTTATGTCAAACAGTCTGGTGGTCACGGTCAGTACGGTGACGTTTGGGTCCGTTTCGAACCAAACCCTGGCAAAGGCTTCGAATTCGTCGATGCTATCGTCGGTGGTGCGATTCCAAAGGAATTCATCAAACCAACCCAGCAAGGTTTGGAAGATGCGATGACCCGTGGCTTAATCGCCGGTTATCCAGCAATCGATATCAAGTGCACCCTCTTCGATGGCAGCTACCATGATGTCGACTCTTCCGAAGCTGCTTACAAGGTCGCTGCTTCCTTAGCCCTCAAAGAGGCCGCCAAGAAGTGCGATCCTGTCCTCTTAGAGCCAATCATGAAAGTCGAAATCACTGTTCCAGAACAGTATTACGGCGATGTCGTCGGCGATATTGCTCGCCGTCGTGGCAACATGGTCGGCGAAACCCAGCGCGGCAACGCCAAGCAAATCGATTGCGAAGTCCCTCTCTCTGAGATGTTTGGCTACGTTACCGATCTTCGCTCCCTCACCCAGGGACGTGGCAACTTCACCATGAGCTTCCTCAAATACGATGAGTGCCCACGTTTCGTCCAGGACGAAATCATCAAGAAATCGTCCATGTCTAACCGTTAATCAATACTAAGTATTGCTAAACGGACATAAAGACACTACAATTTGAAAGCCAATTTGCAGAAATACCATTAATTGGAGGAATAAAAAATGGCAAAAGAAAAATTCAACCGTGATCTGACCCACGTTAACGTTGGTACAATTGGCCACGTCGACCACGGAAAGACCACCCTCACCTCTGGTATCACCCACGTCCTCGCGATGAAGGGTCTTGCCAAAGATATGGCCTACGGTGCCATCGATGCCACCCCAGAAGAAAGAGCCCGTGGTATCACCATCAACTCCGCCCACGTCGAATACAAGACCGAGCATCGTCACTATGCTCACGTCGACTGCCCGGGGCACGCTGACTACATCAAGAACATGATCACCGGTGCCGCTCAGATGGATGCCGCTATCCTTGTTGTCGCAGCCACTGACGGCGTTATGCCTCAGACCCGCGAGCACGTCTTGCTTGCCCGCCAAGTCGGTGTTCCTCAGATCATCGTCTTCCTTAACAAGTGCGATATGGTCGACGACCCAGAACTCATCGACTTAGTCGAAATGGATGTCCGTGACCTCCTCTCCAAGTATGAATTCCCTGGAGACGATGTCCCAGTTATCCGTGGTTCCGCTCTCAAAGCCTGCGAAGCGACCTCCCTTGACGATCCTGCTTGCAAGCCAATCCTTGAGCTCATGGATGCCCTTGATACCTACATCCCAGACCCAGTCCGTGATGATGACAAACCATTCCTTCTCCCAATCGAAGACGTCATGACCATCTCTGGCCGTGGCACCGTCGTTACTGGTCGTGTCGAGCGTGGTGTTATCAAACTCAACGACGAAGCTGAAATCGTTGGTATCCGCCCAACCCAGAAGACCGTCGTCACTGGTCTTGAAATGTTCCGTAAGACCCTTGACTTCGCTCAGGGTGGCGACAACATCGGTGCGCTTCTCCGTGGTATCACCCACGACCAAGTCGAGCGTGGACAAGTCCTTGCCAAACCTGGCTCCATCGTCCCACACGACAAATTCACCGCTGCTACCTATATCTTGAAGAAAGAAGAAGGCGGCCGTCACACCCACTTCTTAAACGGCTATCGTCCACAGTTCTTCTTCCGTACCACCGACATCACCGGCACCATCACCCTTCCAGCTGGAACCGATATGGTTATGCCTGGTGACAACGTTACCTTCACCGTCGAACTCATCCACCCAATCGCTATGGAAAAGGGAACCAAGTTCTCCATCCGTGAAGGTGGCCGTACCGTTGGTGCTGGCACCGTCGCCGAGATTCTTCACTGATTCTAGGCTTAACTAGCCAACTTAGCCTCGCCTCGTGCGGGGCTTTTTTGCCTCATTCAAAGCATGTTTTTATGTAATAAAAATTGGAATCTAGTACAATAGGGCACATGGGATTTGTACCTGTTAAAGAAACCATTACAGAAGAAGGATATACCATCCCTCGCTTCTTGACCCGTCATGCGGCGGCAGCGATCGATTTTTCGATTTGTTTCGCAGTAGTGGCCCTGTTGTTCATTCTCATCTACCCATTTGGCTTTATGCCGACATTAGGTGATGCAATCGGCATCAGCGAGACCACCCAGGCTTTAAATGATATCAAGCTCGCATCGTATCTCTATACTGATGAAACAGGTATGGTAACCTATCAAGCATTTGATGATTACAAAGGCTATCAGAAGGTTGTCGAAGATTATTACCTTGTTTATCAAAATATCGATAATACTGAGAATCCTAGTCCTAAAGGATATGATGCATATTGCTATAATATTCATGTCCTGATGCTGCCGGAATCGACCGATTTTATTAATAATTCCCAGTATTTTGAATGGGCCATCGGAGAAGATGGAAAGCCCGATTCTTCCAAACAAGGTACCATTAAACGCACTTTATTAGATGAAAATGGCAACGTTTCTAGCGCGGTTGGGGAAGAATTGAAGCAATGGTTCCAGCGTAGATACTCAGAAGCGGTCAGTGAATTTGAATCTGAGCCCTATTTTGTGGCTATAAAGAACAAAAATACTGCTCTTACGGTAGTGGCTGAAATGTTAGCTATTTTGCCACCATGTTTGGGATTTTACGTGTTTGTACCTCTTTTTGATAAGCTTAAAAGGCGTACTTTGGGCAAGCGTATCATGAAGTTAGCGACGATCGATGTTAGTGGGGAACCATTGAAGTGGTATTTCGTGTTGCTCCGTGTGGTTGCTGCAGTGTTGCTATTGGTGTCCGCATTCTTATTTGATGACCTTGTTGTGACATCGGCTATCTTGATTACCGGTTTCTTGGTTTCATGGGGTTTTGCAACCTTCAGTGAGCGGAAGCGCGCGCTTCATGATTTCATCGCTCATTCGGTCGTTGTCCGCGATAACGATCGCTTATTTGCGGTAGAGGAGCCTAAGCATGGCAAATAAGATCGTTGATGCCCATATTGGCAAGCGCGCCTTAACCGCGATCTTTGATCTTTTCTTCGCTTTTTTATTAGGCGTATTGATCTATTCAATCTCTTCAGGCATCTTCGCTGCCCACCCAGATACAATCTCTTATCGAGAGCAGATCACCTCGATGCAAGTCGAAAGTGGCTTGTATTATAAAGACAGCGAAGGTGAGATCTGTTACTACGATAACCTCGTTTCCTATGACCTATACGAAACAAAACTCGTTTATTATTACACCGAATTCTTAGGTGCAGAAGCACGTGGCGAGTATCAAGAATCCCATGATATCTACTGGTATAACGTTTTTGTTTTAGGCCAGGATGATGAGCTTCATCGTTTCAGTGAATCGGAGCTTAGCAAAAGAAGTAAACTTGCGACCAATAATGGCAAATCCGTTTGGGAATACGTTAAGGAAAATGAGGCAATAAAATATGACGTTTTAGCGATTCCAAGGCTTTCGCTCTATCTTAATGGCAATCGCGAAAACGGGTTAAGTGAGACCGGCAAAGCCCTCACGTTGCATTATTATTACAACCCTGATGAGCCGAATGCTTATTTTGTTGCTGCCGGCGACCTTTATAGCCGCCCATATTATCTAGATCTCGTTACGGAATATGAAAATCGTTCGACCGTCTATCCATTGATGTTAGCGATCCCTAACGCCGCGATGGTGTTTTATCTCGTGCTGCCGTTAGTGTTTAGAGATGGCCAGACCCTCGGTAAAAAAATTATGAAGCTTGCGGTTATCCGTCAGGATGAATATGCCTCAACGCGCCCACAGATTGTCTTAAGACAATTGCCAACGATTTTAGCGGTTTCCATATGGTTTATTTTCTTGCCTTGGAACTATGCGGCGATGATCGCGCTAGGGCTATTGATTTTGTCTTACGGACTATCGATTTTCACCCCGCATCACCGCGCCATTCATGACTATATCGCCTTCACTAGGGTGGTGGACGATGCGAATTCCATCTACTACAAAAAAGGCGATCCAGAAAACGATATATCTGTGGAGAATCCTCCAGTAGAGGAACCAAAGCCGGAGGAACAGCCACCTTTAGAAGACGATAAAAAATGAGCCAAACGGCTCTTTTTTCTTCGTTAATTCCCTTTTGAAGTAGGATATTATAAACCCGTTGCAGGGTGAAAAGAAAACCTTTTTTCTTTGAAAAGATAATAATTTCATTTTGGCCTTTAAACGGCACAAGTTTGCTTGTTTACACTTGCGCTCGCGTGATAAGATTTGGGAAACGTATTCATCCTTCTTAGTCATCCTGGAGGTACACGAATGGAAGTAAGAATCGAAGGTCTACAAAAAGTCTTCACGGGCCAAAAAGGCACAAAGATGACCGCCGTAGATAATATGTCTTTTGTCATTCCTGATGGCAAGCTCGTTGGTTTGCTTGGCCCATCTGGTTGCGGCAAATCCACAACTTTGTACATGATCGCAGGTCTGCACATCCCGACTGGCGGTCATATTTATTTTGGCAGCGAGGACGTCACCCATGTCCCACCAGAGAACCGTGGCATCGGCTTAGTTTTCCAAAACTACGCCCTTTACCCACATTTCTCCGTCGCCCAGAATATCTCCTTCCCACTAGACAATGTGCGCTTACCTGGTGCCTATGGCAAGGAACTCGATGCTTGGAAAGCAGCAAAAGGCCAATATGAGTTCTGCATCAGCGATATCAAGAAATTGACTGCGAAGATTGCCAAGATTTCTGCTCGCATCGACGCTGGCAAAGCCAAACCAAACGATGAAGAGGATCTTGGAGAAGCTAAGACTCAACTTGCCGAGAAGGAAGAACTCCTACCAAAACTTGAAGCTGAAATGAATGAAGCGAAGCAGGCATATGATGATGCATATGCTGCCTTCCTTGAGCTTAAGGCCAGCGACCCAGAGAAAGCCAAACTTATCAACAAGCGTCGTTTGACCAAAGCCGATAAGCAAGCCATCATCCAAGAAATGGCCCAGATCGTCGACATCACCCCATATCTTGCCCGTAAGCCAAGAGAGCTCTCCGGCGGCCAGCAGCAGCGTGTCGCCATCGCCCGTGCCCTTGCGAAGAAGCCAGGCGTCTTGCTCCTTGACGAACCATTATCCAATCTCGATGCCCGTCTCCGTTTGCAGACCCGTGAGGAAATCAAGCGTATCCAGCGCTCCACCGGCATCACGACCGTCTTCGTCACCCACGACCAAGAAGAAGCGATGTCCATCTCCGACATCATCGTCGTTATGAAACTCGGTGAGATCCAGCAGATTGGCGAGCCTCAATATGTTTATGATGAGCCAGCCAACCTCTTCGTCGCGAAGTTCTTAGGCAACCCAGCCATCAATACCTTTGAAGGTGAAATCAAAGACGGCAAGCTCTATGTCAATGGCGTGATCTTCGACGAAGACCCAGCTTATGCGAAACCATATGTCCGCACCATTTACCATGAGCCAGAGGAATATTTGGCCGCTAAAGAGCGCCTCGCCCTTGGCAAGAAAGCCAAGAAGGCCGAAGATGGCGAGATCATCGAAGAGAACCCAGCTGTTGCTTGCAAGCATTGGCCATCTGAGCAAATCACCCTTACCGATCGTAAGGTCGTCATCGGTGTCCGCCCAGAGTCCTTTGCACTTGTCGATGGCCGCGTCAAGAAAGGCGTTGTCCCAATCGAGATCGATATGATTCAGCACATCGGCCGTGACATCTCTGTCGTCGGTACTGTTGCCAATCAGCCAGAATCCAAACTCAAAATCATCATTCCAAGCGAATATCGCGAATCTGTCCCAGCGGCTGGTGCATTCCGTCTCGGCGCCAAACGCTTCTACGTATTTGAGGAAGGCGGAGAGAGGATTAAATAATGGCGGAAACTGCTCTGAAAACCAAGCCATCCAAGCAGGAAGAGTGGAGCTATATCAGCTCTAATGACCCTGTTTTGATGAGCCAGCAGTCGACCGAGCATATCCTCAAGATGTCTTTGTCCTCCAAACGGGCATCTAAGTTCCAACTCAGTGAGACTGCAAAAGCATGGATCGCCTTGATTCCTGCGTTGATCTTCCTCATCCTGTTCATGATCTACCCGATCATCAACACCTTCATCATCTCCTTCATCGAGAATTTCCGCTTTATGAAGGGCAGCGGTGGTTCGTTTGCTTTATCCAACTATTTCGCTGCGATCTCCAATTCGCGTCTTGCGGTTAAACCAGAATTCTCCTTCGGCAACTACACCCGTGTCTTGACCGATGCGGAATTCATGACTTCCCTCGGCAATACGGCGCTCATTGTTATCGTCACCGTACCTCTGACGATCATCGTCGCCTTATTGATCGCGGTCGCCCTTAATTCCATTAAGAAATTACAGGGTTTCTTCCAGACTGTGTTCTTCTTGCCGTATGTCACCAACGCGATCGCGTTAGGCATGGTCTTCAAGATCATCTTTACAGATGGTGACGCCGGTTTGTTCAATGCTTTCTTGAAAATCTTCGGTGTTTCCGCTCAGGCATGGTTATCCGACTATGCCGATAAATGGCATATGTTCGTGGTCATCACGATCTATGCGATTTGGAACGGCATCGCCTTCAAGATCCTTGTCTTCATGTCTGGCTTAGCCTCCATCGACAAGCAGTATTACGATGCCGCGAAGATCGACGGCGCTTCCCGTGCGACCATCCTTGGCCGCATCACGGTCCCGCTTCTTTCCCCGCAGATCCTTTATATCACGATCACCTCATTCATCGGTGCGTTTAAATCCTATACCCAGATCATCTCCCTCTTCGGCAAAGGCGCCTACAACTTCGGTGGTGCCGATGGCAAGCAGTGGGAGACCGTCGTCGGTTATGTTTATAAAGTCATGCAGGACGATACGAAAATCGGTCGTGCCGGCGCTGCATCCTTTATTCTCTTAATCATCATCTTAATCATCACGCTCATCCAGTCTTTGGTGAGTAAGAAGCGTGTGCATTATTAAGGAGGAGCAAAGCAATGGCAGTCAGTGAAACCTACTTCGCAAGTCCTGCGAAAATGCGCATGTACAAGGCGCGTGAAATCGGTGGCAAGGTCTTAGTCTATGCCTTCCTCGGATTGCTCGGCCTCTTCATGCTGATCCCATTCGTCTTCATGATCATCACCTCATTCCGTAATGCGGATGCCTATGATCTAGACGTCGCGAACCGTGTCTTCAACCTCATCCCATCTTGGTGGAACGAGAACTTGAAGGCCAGCAACTACACCTTAGATAACTACATCACGGTCTTCAGCTACCGTAACCCCGTCAGTGGCGAGAGAATTCACTTCGCTTACTACTATCTGAACACCATCTACGTCTCGGTCATCTCGACCATCTTCACCATCATCACCTCGGTTCTTGCCGCCTTCGCATTCGCGCGTTGCAACTTCAAAGGCAAGACCGCATTGTTCACCGTTTTGCTTGCGACCATGATGATCCCAGGCGAAATGATGGTCATCACCAACTTCCAGACCGTTAAATTACTAGAATGGGACAATACCTTCGCCGCGCTCATCTTCGTCCACGGCGTCTCCGTCTTCTATATTTATTATATGAGGCAGACCTTCCAGCAGATCCCGAACGAGCTTTTCCTTGCCGCGAAAGTCGACGGCTATGGACACTTCCGTTATCTCTGGCGCGTCATGATCCCAATCGCCTCCCCAACCATCGTCACCATCGCGATCCTCTCCCTCATGGGTGCCTGGAACGCCTACATCTGGCCAAACCTCGTCGCCAGTGGTGACTGGAGATTGAACAAAGAATGGTCCATGAAGCTCGTCTCCAACGGCTTGATGGCCCTCTTCCAGAACTCGGATACCGGTTTATCCAAGGACACCGTGCGTATCGCCGGCTCCATGGTCTGCACCGTCCCATTATTCGTCTTCTTCCTCATCTTCCGCAAATACATCATGCGTGGTGTATCGCGCTCCGGCATCAAGGGCTAGCCCACATTAACCCGAACATTGAAAGGATAAAACAATGAAAAAACAATTCCTCAGAGTCTTGCCATTAACGGTCTTAATGGCTACTGGAACGGTCTCTTTGGCGTCCTGCCAGCAAGAGAAAGTCACCTCGCCGATCGATTTGACGGTCGATACCCGCGGTGAGACCATCACCTTCTGGACTGGCTTTGGCACCTCCATCACCGCCAAACTTGAGTCCATCTTGATGAAATTCGAAGAAGAGACCGGCATCCATGTCATCCATGAAGGCAAAGGCGGTTATGATAACCTCCAGAAAGCCATCAACGGCTCTGCTTCCAGCCAGAGCTATGCGAACGTCGCCGTCGGTTATCCAGACCACTTCGCCGGCTATGTCGATTCCGATATCATCCATCGCTTAGATGATTTCATCGATCAGGATAAGAACATCCCAGCCACCCGTCAGGGCAGCGCGACTGATCCTAACGATGCCGAATCCACCTTCAACGAACTCGCACCATTCGATATCAACGATTTTTATGAACAGTACATGGTTGAAAACCGCACGATCGAATACAAGGAAGATGGCACTGGCTATACCTTAGGTATCCCATTCAATAAATCCACCGAGGTCATGGTTTATAACCAGTCCTTCTTCGAACTCCCATCCGTCGTTGCCGCAGGCATTGCGATTCCGACCACCTGGGACGAAGTCGCAACCCAGACCCAAAAGATCTTAACCTTCTTGGACAATAACGATGCCTTCATGAAGAAGATCCTCGCCTCCAATGATCAGTGGTATACCACCTCTGAGCAAATCGATAACCTCAATAAGGACCTCGAAGAAGGCCAGGAAGCGGTTGTCGCAGTCCTCGACCTCACCAAGGTCACCAGAACCAACTTCCGTCCATTGACCTACGATTCACAGGCCAACTTCTTCATCACCGGCATGAGGCAGTGGGGCGGCACCTATACCACCGTCGATAAAGAGACCCGTCGTGGCTCCATCCATTTCCACGAAGGCGATTATGCATTCGACTTCCTCTATGAGATGAACCAGCTTTATGGCCGCAACGGCTTAGGTATCCCAAGCACCTTCAACGAAGCGTCTTATTGCTCCACACCATTCAAGAACTACAAGTCCGTCATGAACATCGGCTCCTCCGCTGGTGTCTCCAACTCCCTTGGCACCCCAGCCAAATTCAAAGTCTCCTGCGCGCCTATTCCATATAAAGACGCTGCTAGAAGAGCCGTTATCTCCCAGGGCACCAACCTTGGTATCTTCGATGTCGGCTCGACCGCTCAGAAAGCTGCCTCTTGGAAGCTCGTGAAGTATCTCTCTCAGATCAAGAACGGCTTATTCGCCGCGACCACCGGTTACTTCCCAGCCTGCCGCAGCGCCGCTGAAAGCGAGGACTATAAAGACTTCTTAGCCCACCCAATCTCCGCAGAAGATAAGCTCAACGTCGCCGCTGCAAGAGTCAACGAGACCTACAATAACGACAACTGGTCCAAGTTCGTCGATCCAGGATTCGTCGGTTCTTCCACCATCCGCACCGATGTCGACACCATCACCGCGGAAGTCTTCGTCGCCGGCAATGGTATCCAAGACACCATCAATCAGCACGTTGATAACCTCAGAGACTATCTTTAATCCTTAAGGAGTGATATATGAAAAAGAATCTCCTACTAGTATCTACGATCCTCGCGCTCGGTGCCACAAGCCTCACCGCTTGTGGTGGCGGTGCCGAATCTGATCCATATAAGGACTTAGATTTCGGTGTCGATATCTCGGGCACGACCATATCCATGCTCACCCCATTTGGTTCTGAAATGCAGAACCAGCTCGAAGCATTGGTGGAGCGTTGGGAACGTATCACCGGCGTCAATGTCGAAATTGAAAGCAAAGGCTCCTATGACACCTTGAAGTCCGCGATTGTCTCCTCCGCTTCCAGCAAGACCTATCCAAATATCACCTTTGCTTATCCAGACCACATGGCTTCTTATGTTGGTTCGGATATCATCCTCCGCTTGGATACCTACCTTGAAAAAGGCGCGAACACCAAGTTCGACTATGCTTCCAATTCCCCAGAATTCAAAGCTGATGATTTCTATGCTGACTACATGGCCGAGAATAAAAGCGTTGAATTCAAAGAGGATGGCAGTGGCTATATCCTTGGTATCCCATTCAACAAATCCACCGAGGTTTTGACCTATAACAAGACCTTCTTTGATTGGGCCGCCGGTGAGAATGAAGCGATCCATGTCCCAACCACTTGGGATGAGCTCGATACCATCTCCACCTTGATCCTCAACCTCATGAAGAACCGTGGCTTATATGGCAAGGTCCTTGGCAAAGACAATGTCGTCTATGAAAGTCATGATGCTTGCGTCGCCGCGACCCAGGATGATGAAATGTTTGACTTCTCCGAGGTCATGGACCCAACCACCGTCTCGATGGAGAATGTCACGAAGGCCTTCCGCCCATTAGGACGCGACTCTGCCTCCAACTTCTTCATTACCACCGTCCGTCAGTATGGCGGCGAATATACCACCGTCGATAAATCCACCCGTAAGGGCAAGGTCCTCTTCAATAGCGAAGCCAACCGTCAAGCCCTCCAGGAAATGCAGAATCGTTATAACAGCAATACCTTTGGTATTCCTGCGACTTGGGGCGAGAACAAATATTGCTCCGGCCCATTCTCTGCGCTTCGCTGCGTCATGAACATCGGCTCCTCCGCCGGTGCGGATAATAACGCGCCAGCCGGCGGCAAATTCGATGTTTCCTGCGCCCCGATCCTTTATAAGGATGCAAGCCGTAAATACGTCATCTCTCAGGGCACCAACTTGGTCCTCTTGGATAAAGGAAGCAATGCCGAGCGTATCGCTAGCTGGGAACTCCTAAAATACCTTACCAAGTACGTCAACGGCGAATTCTCCGCCAACACTGGTTACTTCCCATCCTGCGACTATGCCTTCCAGTCTGAAGAATATCAGGAATTCTTCTCCTATCGCCCTGTTTCCATGACCGACAAGATCAATCTTGCCGCCGCCAAGGTCAACCGCGATCTCTATACTGCCGAAAACACCGATTGGATCAAATTCGTCGATGCCGCCTTCGATGGTTCCTCCACCGTCCGTAGCACCGTTGAGTCTGCGATCAGCTTGCTCACCATCGGCTTAAACGGCCAGCAGCAAACCCCAACCAAGGTTCTCCAAGACCTTTATAATGAACTGAAAGACTATCAATAAGGAGGCGTATATGAAAAAGATTCCTCTATTTCTAGCGCTGTCATCATTCTTTCTCGCCGCATGCACGGGCGGCAATGGTGGAAACAATACCTCTGCTCCATTCCTTTGCCCAACCGTTGAGAAGTGCGTCGTCAGCGAAGACCCACCTCTAACAACCCCAGAGACCGATGCTCTTGTTTTCCCATACGAATCCACCTATCAGAACGTGGACTTCGAGGAAGTGCAAAGTGGCGTTGCCGCCGGACAAGCAAGGCTGATGTCCGTTGCCGATGGCGACACCGCGAGCTTCAAGACCGTCAATGGCAATTCCATCAAATGTCGTTTCTTAGGCATCAATACCCCAGAATCGACCGCAACCGTCGAGCCTTGGGGCGTCCGTGCCTCCCACTTCGCGAAGAAAGTGCTTCTTGAAGCGGTCGATTGGTGCTTGGTCAACGATATCGATGCCTATGGCAAATACGATACGACCACTAGCCATCGTACCCTTACCTATGTCTGGTATAAGACCGCGGCAGGACAGTGGAGACTCTATAACCTTGAATGCGTCGAGCAGGGCTATTCCAAGCGCACCGTATTTGATGATTCCAACCTCCATTACCTCGCGGCCTTCGAGCGTGCCGATGAGCGTGGCAAGCAGTGCGGCTATCGCTTATACGGCAAGAACAATGACTGCACCTATGACTACAACCAGTCCGTCGTTGAAGTCACCCTGTACGAGGTCCGTCATCGTTATAACGAGATCGGCATCACCGATGAATCCTCGGGCAAACTCGTCCATATCACCGCGCTTGTCGTTGGCGTCATCGGCGATAATCTCGTTGTCCGTGATATCGTCAGAGACTTAGAGCAGGGCGAGGATGAACCATACACGACCATGTATGCCTATTCCGGCTTCTCTGGCGCGCTTGGCTCCTTCGTTGGCGTTGGCGACATC
>Ga0256405_10006587_pt1 | contig 18419 bp, 9 predicted proteins | sample RumenRJG_02DNA_FD_189096 | JGI IMG/M metagenome (GOLD analysis project Ga0256405, IMG submission 189096) | Bovine rumen microbial communities from Lethbridge, Alberta, Canada - RJG_02 | ecosystem: Host-associated > Mammals > Digestive system > Stomach > Rumen | place: Canada: Alberta | collected... | reverse complement strand
GTAGAGCGCAACGTTCGCAATGTTGAGGTCAGGGGTTCGACTCCCCTATGCTCCACGAAAATCCGGCACACACCGGATTTTTTTATGGCTATTTTCTATTGGGCGTTAACTTTTTCTGCCATTTCTGGTTAACTGTTTCTGCCATTTCTGTATAATATGGAGAATTTTTTTTGCAGAAAAACTTGCATATATCAGGAAAAAGCAGTACCTTTGTACTGAATTACGTGTCAATCCCGACGGTCAACCGACGGTCAACCGTCAGTCAGCTATAACGTATAAATACCGAATAAGGCCCCTATACCGCCAAACAAAACCCAATTTAACCCTTTAAAACCTATCTCATTATGTCCGAAATTATAACATCATCCGGAATCGACTATGTACACGGCAAATTCAAGAAAAGAGATGCCGGCTATTTCTATGTCCGTAATGGCAAGCAGTTCTACCGCGACCGCGAAGAGACCTATCAAAAGAACCAGTCTCCCCGCCAGAAATGGAACTCCAAGGCATTCGCTTATGCTAACCGTGAATTAGCCCGTCTCCGTGCCACGCCCGAACTGGAGGCGCAGCTCCGTTCGGAATACGAAACCGCGGACCACCTCGCCTCAAACGGCAAAACCTACTCCACCGTCTGGGCATGGAAATTCAATTCCCTCCTCTACGACTACAAGCAATCCCACCCCTTTGTTTCTTAGCAAATCGCGTCCCTTTGTTTCCTACTCAACCGCGCCCATCGTCCATTAGTATACCGCGTCCCTTCGTTCATTAGCCCGGCATCCGATGCCGGTTGTTTCGTCTTTGTTTATCATGCCTATTTTTATCTCCCCCTGCTTTCCTGCCCAGCCTTGCTTATCCCGGCTTATTCCTGCCTAAAATGGCCTATTCATGCAAATAAATTTGCATATGTCCGAAAAATATTGTACCTTTGCACACGGTTTGCGTGCGGGACACAAAAACACCATAAGAAAGAAAAAGTAAAGATATATGGCAGATATAGAGAAAATCAATCCAATCGAAATAGTTTCTGCGGAACTACTCGGTGACTTGCGGAAGATAATCGATTCCGCGCGTTCACACGTAGCAGCTACAGCCAATTATGAGTTGACGGCAATGTATTGGCATATCGGTGACCGCATCAATCGCGATGTGCTGAATAACGAGCGTGCTGAATATGGCAAGCAAATTGTCGCAACAGTGGCGCGACAATTGCAAGAGGAGTACGGAACGAAGGGATTTGAAGAGAGAACCATCCGTCGAATGATGCAATTTGCCCTGCAATTTCCCGATTTTCAAATTGTGTCAACACTGTTGTCAAAATTGTCATGGTCTCATTTTGTGATAGTTATGCCGATAAAAGATGAACTCCAACGAGAGTTCTATCTTACTATGGCAGCTAATGAGATGTGGAGTGTAAGAACGCTCCAGGCCAAGATAGATGGCATGTTGTATGAACGCACAGCGATTGCTACAAAACCGGAGGAACTGATTAAGCAGGAACTGGCAGATTTGCGTGATAACGAGACTCTGTCTCCGGATTTGGTATTTAAGAGCCCTTATTTCTTGGAGTTTACAGGTCTCAAAGGCATGTACTCGGAGAAATCGCTGGAAGATAGTCTGGTCGCACATTTAGAGCAGTTTATCATGGAATTAGGCAACGGCTTTACGTTTGTGGAACGCCAGAAACGAATGATCATTGACGGCGAGGACTTTTATTTGGATCTGCTGTTCTATCACCGCAAGTTGCATCGTTTGATAGCTATAGACCTCAAACTCGGTCGTTTCAAAGCGCAGTACAAGGGTCAAATGGAGTTGTATCTGCGTTGGTTGGAGCAGAATGAGATGCAACCGGGTGAAGAGTCACCGCTTGGATTACTATTGTGTACGGAAGGAAGCGAGGAACAGATAAACTTGCTTCAATTGGATAAGTCGGGCATCCGGGTAGCGCAATATCTGACCGAACTGCCATCCAAAGAGGTTCTTCTGCGCCAATTACAAAAATCCTTAGCCGCCGCCAAAGAATTATCCACCGACCGATGAGCGGGAGAAGACCGTGAAGCGGTTAAGGCGCACCGCAGAGTGTCCGGTGGACATTCAAGGAGTAAGTGCGCCGCGCGAGTTCGCTGGGCGAACATAGAACTCCTTAAAGCCGAGATGACAGAGACACAAAAAGCAGCCGTCCAAATCGAAAATCTATGATTTTCCTTGTATATGTCCGAAAAATATTGTAACTTTGCATGCAAAATTGCGCGCGGGGCGCAAAAACGGCACAAAAAACACTTATGACAGAATCCAACCGCATAGAGTTTAAGCGCGAGCTGACTCGCGAACTCGACATTGAGAAAGAGGTCGTGGCTTTCCTCAACTACCGCGAAGGAGGTATTATCTACATCGGCGTAGATGACTCAGGTAAGCCTGTCGGCGTGAAGGATATTGACGGCGATATGCTCAAAATCAAGGATCGTATCCGCATGGGCATCCTGCCTTCACCGATGGGACTCTTTGATGTGACTATAGAGCGCATCGAGGAGAAACCGGTCATTAAGGTTTTCATTTCCAGCGGTTCGGAGAAACCTTATTACAAAAAGCAGTATGGCCTTTCTCCCAAAGGATGTTTTATCCGTATTGGAACAGCAGCGGAACCCATGACGCAAGCGCAGATAGATGACCTCTATACTCACCGCGTGCATAACTCTTTAAAGAATGTAGTATCGCCGCGCCAAGACCTTACTTTTACTCAACTCCGCATCTATTATGCCGAAAAAGGAATGCAACTAAACGATAATTTCCTTCGTTCGCTGGATTTGCTCACGGATGATGGTAAACTCAATTATGTGGCATACCTATTGGCGGATGAAAATGGTAACTCTATGAAATTGGCTAAATATGCCGGACAAGATCGTTACGAACTTATTTCCAATAACGAATATGGCTACTGCTGCTTGCTGACTGCTACTCAAAAGGTGTTGGACAAACTGGATGTAGAGAACAAGGTTTCGTCTGTGATTACTCCGACTCGTCGTATTGACACTCCACAATGGGACAGGTTGGCTATTCGCGAAGCAGTTATCAACGCTATCGTGCATAATGATTACATCTATGGCGCGCCATCGAAGATTGAACTTTTCTCAGATCATTTGGAGATAACATCCATCGGGCGCATTCCGCAAGGACTTTCTCGTGAGGACTTTTTCAGAGGAGTAAGCTTACCACGCAATCGTGAATTGATGCGCGTATTCCGCGATGTAGAATTGGTTGAATCTCTGGGCTCGGGTATGCAACGTATTATGCGCAAGTACACCAAAGATAACTTTGAGTTCGGCGACAACTATATCAGAATGGTAGTGCCTTACAACTGGGTCGATGTGCAAGAAAAAGTGACAGGTAAAGTGACGAGTAAAGCAACGGGTAAAGTAACGGGTAAAGTAACGGGTAAAGTAACGGGTAAAGTAACGGGTAAAGTGACGGAAAAGACATCCGATAAAATTCTGCGACTAATAACTGCAAATCCATCTATCACGATTGCGCGAATGATGGTTGCTTTATCCATGTCAGATAGCGGAATTAGAAAAGTCCTCCGTAATCTGCAAGCCCAAGGAGCCATTCGCAGAGTTGGATCGGATAAAACTGGACACTGGGAGATAATCGAAAAATAGCATCATCTGTCCCCACCGAGCGATGAGCGGGACAAGACCGAGAGATAACCGAGAGAAAACTCATGCCAATGAAAATCAAAATAGGACTTGTAGATGCCGACCTGCTCTGTAATGGGACACGGCATCCTAATCTCGTTTTGATGAAGATTGCAGGATTCCTCCACGATAATGATATTGATTTCAAGCTCATTATCGACCAAAACGAAGATATCATTCCGTATAAATACATCTACATTTCTCGCGTCTTTACATTCACAACGATGCCTGCATTTTACGATAATGCAACACCTGCACAACAGCATAAGTTCCGTCGTGGTGGCACTGGCTTCTATGCTAATGAACTGAATGTGAATATATATCGTCAGAAACGCCAAGACGATATGAATCAATTGGAGAACGATGATTTCCTTAACCAATATCCAAACCATCGAGGCGGCATTCGCACATATGGTATAGATCTCGCAAGACAAATGCCTTACTACCATTTATATGATGAGTTCATCGAACGCAAAGTGGCAGAAGGATTCAAACGTGAGAAATATAAGGACTATCAACAATATAGTATAGGTTTTTTAACCCGCGGCTGCATTCGCCATTGTCCATTCTGTATTAACAAACTAGAAGACAAGATATTCCCGTATTCAGATTTAGAGTGCTTCCTTGATAATGAACGCGACAAACATGGTCGTTTAGTTCGCCCATATATTTACTTATGGGATGACAATTTCTTGGCCGCAGATCCAAGCGTATGGCGCGACAGATTAAACCAACTGATTGCTACTGGGCGTCCCTTCCAGTTCCGTCAAGGCTTAGACGAACGTATGCTTGCTGAAAGTCCGTACGGAGAAGAAATGGCAGAAATGTTATCCCGAACCAAATATCATGGCGACTTCATCTTTGCCTTTGACAATTGGAGAGATAGACCTAAAATAGAGAAAGCATTAAAAATTTGGAAACACTATAATCCGAAGAAGGGAACAAAATTCTATCTGTTTTGTGGCTTTAAGCAAGAGGCAACGAATTACAATAAATTCTACAAGGATATATGGGAGATATTTCAACGCATTAAAGTTCTTATGACGTATGGTTGTGTTGGTTATCTTATGCGTCATGAGGATTGTCAAAAATCTCCGATACCTAACCTATATGTACAGATCGCTCGTTGGTGCAACCAACAGGCTTTCTATAAGAAGATGTCTTTTTGGGAATACTCGTATCGGAATCAAACCTATTGGGAACAAACTTCAGGATTCGACGTGCCAATAAAAATTAAGCCTTTTGACGAGTTCATGCACGATTACGAAAGCGGCTACTATGAGAAAGAAGACAAACGAGGCAAAGTGCGCAAGATTTGTAAAACATTACAGACACTGCTTGATACTTTAGAGATGTTCCCAGAACACAGGGAAGAACTTTTAGAAATGTATAACTATAAAATGCAAGACCTTATCAATCCAGAACTCTGGACATAAGACATAAACTACCATGGCAATCATAAGTCACGACTATAAAGATATAAACAATCTGGAAACCATCATAAAACACACAGATGGGAGTCCTCTGTATGGAGAGATTGATATGTATCGCCGTATCTATATGGATTGTGAGAATAGTGATTTGTTATGGCATTTCTGGCATGATTTACGGCTTCCGATTGGCAATGATAGACAGTCGGAAATTCAGATAGATTTCTTCCTTGTTTGTGAAAAAGGTGCTGTTATCGTAGAAGTCAAAGGTGGCGGTGTAGGAATCCATGAAGGGAATTTCTATTTTACCAAAGGGGATGGCAGTTTTATGGGAAGATCTCCATTCCAACAAGCAGAAGATTATAAGTATGCGCTTATCAACAACAAGATAGTTAACACACATCAAATCTTCTTAGATACAATATGCGCATTCCCGCACACGGCAATGGGACATACCAATCTTAATCCAAAGATGGACTTGGGATATAAACTTTGGTCTTCTATTCAGCAAAAAGATTCTGGTGAGTCGTTCGCAGACTTTTGTGTAGGAGTGCTTGAGGTAGATAAAGAACGTAAGAAATGGCATGGCGAAGATTTAAATAACCATGAAGTTGAAATCGCAATTAACACGCTGATTAATTCTATTCGACCGGATTTCAACTATCTTGAAACCAACTACCAAAGTATCATCGAATGGTTGAATATCCAGAATCTGGAAACTTTCAAAAGTCTCGAAAAGAACAACCGTATCATCATAGAAGGTGGTCCTGGTACTGGAAAAACCACTATCGCTAAGGCTTTTATTCGTCGCTATAAAACGCTTCATGGCGTATATATCTGTTGGAACAAACTGCTGGCAGCAACGATACAGAATGAATTGCGCTTAGTTGGGTTGGAAAATTGTGAGGTATATCAATATATTTCCTTTATTTCTCATCTCGATTCTGACCATAAGTATGTATCTTATGAGGATTTCCAAAACAATGAGATAGATCTTGTCAAGAAAATATCTGACTTACTAATAGCCTGCCGAAATCGTAAGAGTTTTGTACCATACGATTATATCATTATTGATGAAGCACAAGACATCTTCGATAAAGGAGCACCTGCAGTATTAAATGCACTAACGTCCATAAAGGATGCTGGGTTAGAAACTGGTCGTTATTTGGTATTCTTCGACACAGAACAAGGGTACAACAAAGAGATACGCGAATTGGATGAGTACGCTGCTGATATTGCAAAACACGGAACTCACTTCATCCTTAGCGAAAACAAACGGGTGCCGACAAATAGACAGATAGTTGATGATGCTAACAAGATATTAGCAACTGATTCTAATCAGCAAGCATCAGAGATTATTGCAGAAATAGAAAAAGCTAACGACTCCGCCATAAAAGTGCAGCATTTTGCAGGCTCTAACGAATTGGTTCGACGAGTTAAGCAAATTTTAACCGACTTACGCGATGGTTCCAAGTCGTGGCAAGATTATGTTATTCTGGCCGATTCGCATAGCAGAGCTCTTTATGACAGACTTGCGGACATAGAGTTGATAAAAGAACTGAAGCCGGAAAACGTAATGTATCCGGACAACAAACTATCACTTACAACTATCCTTTCCTACAAAGGACTTGAAACAAAACATGTCATTCTGATTCTCAATAATCGTGAAAGTATCGATAAATTTGAGTTGTATGTAGGAATGACCCGCGCTATATTTGACCTTGAAATTTTATTACTAGACTAAGACTATGAAATTGGACAAAGAAAATTTTTATGCACTCGCCCGTTCTGAATCGGAAATATTTGATTCGATTATTGGAGCTATGATGCATACTAAAAAAGAGGAAGCACGTGACTTCCTCATGATAATGAATAGTGTAGTGGATTACTATCTTGCACGTGAGAATCAAGGTGGAGAAGTCTGCTATCCAATCATTCATATACCACATGCATCGAAATGGGCACGAGAGGTGTTGCTAAAATTCTTAATTCTTAAACTCTCTCTGTACTACAATCAAGATACTCGTAATGCATTTAAGAAGGAATTACGTAAAGAAGTCGTTTTGAAGACAGAGGAAGAACAAAAACGCTATTCTAACTATCTTCGTCCGTGGCGTTCTCATATTCGAGCATTGCTCAAAAATCTTGTAGATGAGTATATTGATTGTGATGGACATAAGAATATGATTTTCTGCTCCGACAGTGATATCCGCGTTTCTCGTGAAGACAAAAATCCTTTTATTGATGAGTTCTATGGAGCGATAGATGATATCTTTACAGAAAAGAATCTTATTATGTGCCAAAATCTTGATGCGGATGAGATACGAGCACAACTAAGAGAGCATAGAGAAGAAGGCGATGTTCATATTGACAACGCATTCGTTTTCTACATCAATAACGATAAGATCAATTCTCTTGAATCCACGTCTCTTGAACGATGGAATAAAGCCTATCATGTCGGACTAAAGAACTGTTTTATCTTTGATTTTTCAGAAGATCCATTTTGCCTGCGGCGTGTATTACATCGAGGTGCTACATTATGCAGAAAATTCCCTCTTGTTCTTGAAAAAGATTTCCTGCGCTACAGGCATTTTATTACTTTCGATCTGAAAGAAATGCAATTCTTTTTCAAATGGGAAAGAGAGTATAAGCATAGACTTATTGAGGATGACCAACTCATGTTTACTGACATACTTGGTTCGTTACTAGATGAATCAGAGTACCGTATACAAGAGCGTAATCGTTTTGCATTATGTCTCAGTCCTGAATTAATGTTTGCTTATCAACGTTACTTAAGAAAAGAATTTGCTGATTACAATGATGAGGACTACCAAATGTCATTCGAGTGGCAAAGAGAAGTGGTGAACTCACATATAACTCCTATGTTAAATAGAGTTATGTATAAGTTTAGTTTCTCAAATTCACCGCATCAAGTGGCTGTCGTGATTGATAAATCTACACCGGAAACACTCAAGACAGAATTAACACATTATTTGCAATCCATCAACCCCAAAGCAAAAATTAATTACTACGATTACTCTGCATTGAAGTATAGTAAAGGGAAGAATGGTATAAAAGAGACTAATGTAATAGTGTTGCAATATCGACCGCACTACATTCGCGAATCATATGCAAAATATCCGAATTCTTTCGATCCGTATTTTGTTAACAAAGGACAATATATCTTTGATTTGATTCAAGGTTTTGTTTTCAATGATATGTATGCGTGGGATAAATATGATTACGATATGGTGATGCATGATCTCATGTCTTGTGATTATCGCGACGATATCCTTGGAGAATATGAAACACCGACAAAACCCACAATAAAACGTGTAATAGGTGAAGCTGAATTCTCGGATGAAAGAACTGGTAAGAGTGTTACTGTTTATGTAAAAGGAAGGTTTGATAATGGACAAGCCTTCAGCATACCGGAAACAGACTTTGTGATATGCGAAATAGAAGGAACTCAATTGGTTAGTCGTTTGTCGGATTTGAAACAGAATGATCAGCTTACTTCTATAGCAAAACTGCAACGTTTGGATGAAGTGGCAGAGGCTTTAAAAACATTTATTCAAAAACAAACGGCAGAAGCTGATAAGAGAGAGAAGGTAATTCGTGAGATGTATCTGAGACAAGCTAAAATCACAGAAGAAGAATGTCAGTCCTCTGTCGCTCTCTGGAAGATATTATTATCCAAAATGGTTCGTGTCAATGGTTTTGAGTCCATCTACCAGTCCATAAATATGGAGCTAAAGGATAATGAACGTATATCCGCTGGACAATTATACAGTTGGGCTGATATAGATAATGACATGATGCTTCCAAGAAGTAAAGTACATCAGCGCAAACTATTTGAGTTTTTAGGGTTTGGCAACTCACCATATTTATTCATTATGCGTAGTAAAAAGGCTGCAACGAAAAATAACACTCGCACTTTGAATACTATGATGGATAGATTCTTATCTAGGACCCTCACAGGCGTTATTGACGCTGACCTATTTGAAGAAATTAGCGAAAGCGAAATAAATGACTTGTTGGAACTCAAGGATCTTGGTGATTTAGGGTCGCTTGTCGACATGCTTCGAGAGGAAATACATTTGAATACGGTAAAAGAAATCAACTAATATGAGTAGTCTTATTCAACAAAAACGTGACTCGTTGGAACAGTTTATTCGCGAACAAATGATTGGTCCGAATGGCTGTCGTGGGCGTTTCTCTTATGATGCGACTGGTGAAGAAGAACCATTTGATGGAGAGATAATTAACACTACTCCTGGTTCTATCTATAGTACTGCAATTTTGTTTCCTCGAAAAGATGAAACTGCTACTTCCGATTCATTTGAGACCGAGTCTAATGATAGCACTGAAGATGGAGTTGTGATTTCAACAACAGGTGAGGAAGAAGACGATGAAATGTCTCGTACCGATTCCAACGAGCAAAGTGGTGACCAAGGAAGTGATGCGGATGATGAGGACGTTTACTCTTTGAGTAGAAGATTTCCTAATACGGTGGGTATATCATGCTGTTTGGCTCCTACTACAAATCTTAATAATTCCGTTAAGATTTCTTTCTCCGGAAGATATTATACTAAAGTATTACGGACAGACAAACAAAGGGTAATTGTACTTATTGATTCTCACAAGGAAGAGTTTGAACAATTCTATGCAAATAACCCAATATTAAATCAATACTTCTCTTATGCCGATGGGCTATTGAGAGTACGTAATATACAAAAAGAGTTTACGAACGTAAAAAACGCTCTTCGTACAATCAATATGCAATGTGCGGCAGAGATTGCCAATGTGGATGGTCAACTTGATCCCAGATATTTAAGCATTCGCGAAGATTATCGATTCTTACTATCATATCGAGAAGTCCTTTTTAATAAATATCTTAATGCGCTCCAGCGAAACAAAGACGAAAACAACAACGAGTATTCTTTATACTTGGATCCTTCCGATAAGGAATTTGTTATCAATCAACTTAATCGGATAGAGATGTATGAAACATTCATGTCGTATTTCGATAATCTCGTAGATTTGTACGATCATAAGGGATTTGGTTTCTGGCGGTCACATGATTTTAAGGTAACACTTGACCTGTCCTCTATCGATTTCGCAAGGAATGCACATTTGTTCAAACAGGTATATAAACCCACTGATTATCCTTGCCTTAATAACATCTATTCCGTAGAGATAGATACCGGAGTGCATATAGCTTTATCAGCATGGTTGCAAGTTACCAGAAATAGTAAAGACCTGTCAGATAATAATTTATATCTTAAGGTTCTGCTTGTTAATGATTCAGACCCATTCCGTGAATCGCATAGAAATTACTTCTCAATCGTCAATGAGGAAGTCAATAAACTTTGCTTCTTCGGTGTGCGTATCGATATCGAAAGTGACAATATTTTGCCTTATCATGCAGATAATACGTATTCCGATGTTAATAAGGATGAAGATAAGTTGAACTTTCTATATCGTGATATCCTTGATTACGGAGTGGGCCACTTATGCTCGGTTGATTGGCCGAAGCACAAACCGGTTCATCATATTTGGTCGGAGTTCCTTCCAACATATGAAACGCCCGATATTGAACCTGTTCCTCGTCAAAAGTATGGAGACTACATCGAGGAAAATAGTGCTATGGTTCCTGCTCCTTATTTGCAAGACAACCAATGCCTACAATTCAAATGGCTATCAATTTATTCAGACGCGAGTGATGCAGAAATCATTAGTGAACTAAAAAAGTTTGTACTGTACTATAGAGATTGGATTGCAGCTGCTGCAAGCAAGATTACTGATTCAAAAGACAAACCATTTGCTCTTGAAAACCTAAGCAAGTGCGAAGCTGATATGAAGCGCATGTTTAGTAATATTGAGAATATTTTGGAATCTACGCCGGAGAATCTATATTGCTTCCGCTTAATGAACTCTGCGATGTTTATGCAACTATGGCATAATGTCCCGAATAATCAAAAGCAAATACGAGAGGAAGATCCGGTTATTAATCCAAAGTTTTATTCTAACGCCAATGATGAAATCTTTGCTAAAGGACAACATGCATCATGGCGTCCATTCCAGTTGGCCTTTATACTACTGAACTTAGATGGTATTATTCAAAATCCTAAAGACGAGGGATGGAAAAATCGGAATGAATTAGTTGACTTAGTTTGGTTCCCAACAGGTGGTGGTAAGACTGAAGCATACTTAGGTATTATTGCTTTATCTATCATTTATCGTAGAAGAAAATTTGGAGAGAAGGGCGCAGGAGTCGCTGCTATAATGCGTTATACATTGCGTCTTCTAACTACTCAACAATTCCAACGTGCAATGCGACTTATCTTAGCATTGGAGCAGATACGCAGATGGCCGCAATATAAATTAGGGGATACTCCGATATCAATAGGATTATATGTTGGTTCTAATTCTTTGCCAAATTCAGAAAAAGACCTAGATGACGAAGCGATTGCTTGGAATAGGCGCGAAGATGGTCAGAATAAATCAAAGATACCTATGGATCGTTGTCCGTGGTGTGGCTCTCGTTTGGTTTATTCACCCAGAAAGAAAGTTTTCCAGTGCTCAAACGAAAATGATACTTGCACTTTTGTAGACGAGATTCCTGTGCGCCTATGTGATGAACAAATATACAAGGAACCTCCAACGCTATTATTTGGCACTGTGGATAAATTTGCGGCTCTCGCCCATAAGGTTTCCACAAATCCTCGCGAAACAAATAAAGATTCCAGACGTATATTTGGAAAAGGAGAACTCAAATGTTTACCTCCGGATTTAATTATTCAAGATGAGTTGCATCTGTTGTTAGGTCCGTTAGGTTCGGCGGTTAGTCTCTTTGAATGTGCGGTAGACCAATTATGTACACGTAAAGATGGTACGCGTCCAAAGATAATATCTTCAACGGCAACAACGCGTAATACAGAATTGCAAATACGCGCATTATATGACCGTGGCGTAAACATTTTCCCTCATAATGGCGTGGACTATGATGATTCGTTCTTTGCTTTCTATAAACGCAAGAAAGAAGGCGATGAGGTCAACTACGTCTCGAAACGTAAGTATATGGGGATTATGCCTACTGGTAGAACGCAAATGACAACACAAATGCGTTTAGCCGCTATTTTGTTCATTCATCGAGCAATCTTTGAAGCAGAACACCTCAATGAGAACGATTTTGAGATGGTAGCAAATAACTACTATTCTATTATATCTTATTTCAATAGTCTGAAAGAAGTAGGTAAGACTGATGCTCTATTCTATACTGAATACACAAAATATACACGTCGTTTATTCAAACGTGTCATGCGCTATGGCAAACTATTGGAATGTTTCTATGCGATGGCTGATCTCAAAGAATCAGAGCTGTCTGGTCGTTTGTCAGGTTCGGAGGTGAATGAGAAATTCGCAGAAGTAAGCAGAGACTGGAGCATCAAGAATCGTCTGCCACACTCCGCTGTTGTTAATGGTCAAGAGCAATTGGTACGCGGAACAACTCCGCCTGACTATATTCTTGCAACCAACATGATATCTGTAGGTTTGGATGTAGGGCGCTTCAATACAATCATTATGAACTCGATGCCCAGAAACATCGCTGAATACATTCAGGCAAGTTCACGTGTCGCCAGAAATAAAATAGGTCTCGTTCTTACTTTGCATAATCCGTATCGGTCGCGCGATGTTTCACACTTTGAGAAATTCCGTGAGTTCCATGAGAAGTTGTATTTCTACGTAGAACCGATTTCTATAACTCCATTCTCACAGAAGTCCATTGAGAAATATTTGCCTCTATACCTTGCTACAATAATTCGACATTCATTTAGGGAACTGGCAGATAGGAATGGAGCTGCATCTATCAAAGAACGAGATCTAAAAGCTCAGATTGTGAATAAAGTAAGTCAGTATTTCGATAAAAGATTCGCTCGAACATCTATTTTGGATAGTACATTGGAGCAAGGACTATTAACGGAAGATCTAAAAGAATATATCATTCATTTTGTTGATGAAGCCGTTACACAATGGAATGAACTAGCCAATGCCTATGATAATTTGGTATATAGCAAAAATAACCGTACTTTAGAACCTGCATTGTTTACAACGCCATCTGACTACGACGAGACTAAGAATGATAGTTTTTGGACTGTACCTCAATCTCTTCGAATTGTTGAACCGGAAGCCGTGCTTCATATAAACGTAGAATAACCATGGAAATTAAGACATCTAAACAGTACAATCAAGGAATAGGGAAGTATAAAGTACTCTCCTCAAATGCTGGTGTAGGTGCTATAGTTGCTACCAAATGGGGTGGTTTCATTATGCCCAAAACATCATCGGATTGGGTCTTCGTTTCAGCAGTATCTCAATATCTCAAAAATAATCCATCGGATGTACCGGATTATAAAAAGATTGCATCCGAAACGGGCGTGGAGATTATAGAAGATAACCGATTTGTGGGATTCTTAAAAGACACGGAAGGAATGACTCATTTGCGTTGCCTTGTTACGATTCCACATATATCACTCAATCAAAATAATATTTGCGAGGTAAAAGAACATCCTGCATATATTAGATACAAGGAAGAGCATCCGACTGTTGAAGGATTAAGTGAATCAACCTTTACTATTCCTGCTATTGTGTTTCCTCGGTGGTTTTATTCTCGTAAAACAAGTTTTCTTCGTCCCATAGAAGACTGGATTCGTATATGGAAGGAAAAAGGATGTAACGGAGGGGATACAAAATATTTTGCTCCTCCGAGGGATCCGGATATTAAAACGAATCGAAAACAATATGACGATCATCTGCCTGATGGGAAGAACATGGTGCATGGACTATTAGAACAAGTATCGATGGTGCTTATCTGTCCAAATGGTCATATTTCAGATATTCCATGGCGTCAGTATTTCTCTGCAAAACTAGATGGTCAAAATGTAACAGAAGAAGGGTTTGATTTGTTCGCATACCAAGGTCGTCCTTGTACTGGAAGTCGAACGGGAGAACATGAACTGCAATGGCTGGAAAACCGTAACCATGCGGAAAGCTTCGGTACATTAAAGTGCAACTGCTGTGGTAAGTCTGTCAGCCTTGAAGGTATCATGAACTTGCAACCACTATGTCGTGGAGATAAACCATGGGAAGGTGTTGGAAAAAAAGATTTCATTCCATGTCGAAAAAAACCACTTAATGTTGAATCATCTACTATGAGATGGGCAATGGTTACAAGTAATAGTGTTTATTATGCAGAAAACTTTAGCTCTCTCTTCATCCCTGATTGCTATGGAAAATGGGATAGCTATTTGGATGATAAGCAACAAAAGGTTCTCAACTTAATGGTAGATAAATGGTTCTGTAAATACGAGCAGAAACATCCTGGTGCTACTAGAAAGGATTATATAGATGCCATTGGAGTAGATGAATTAATCAGCAAAGCTGATGATAGTGATTATGCTGTAGATGAAGATGATATGACCAAGATCGTTAATGTCTTTTTGGGCATTGGTCAAGACGATCACACATCTGATGTGCGTGAGAAGTATCGCTTTGACGAATATGAAGTTTTCCAAAACAATTCGGTATCTATGAATGATAGCGATAAACTTCGATTCGAAGATATTGTATTACCTGTATCGTTACAAAAGTATTTCACGAAAATTCAACAAGTGCATACACTTGGTATGAGTAGTACCCAAATTAACTTCTCTCGTGTATCAATGCCGCAACCGCAAATAAACGATGATGGAACAATCGAATATCAAAACCGAATGAAGATATTCAAAGAAGCACCGGAAGATGTGTTAGTCATGCCTGCTAATCAAAGTTTCGGAGAAGGATTGTTCTTTAGTATAAGCGAGGAAGCACTTGCAGAATGGGAATCTTTGCATAAGGAAGAACTTAAAAACCATTACGCTTCAATAGTGCACCACGATGAAACTTACGAAAATATTTACAGAAAGATGCTCAAGGGTGGTGTTCCTAAATTCTTCTTGTTACACACATTCAGTCATGCCATCATGAAAGAATTGGAATTCTCCTGCGGTTATCCGACTGCAAGTTTATCGGAACGGTTGTATTTCTCGGATCGTATGTGTGGAGTACTAATCTATACGGCAGATGGAGCAGAAGGAAGTATGGGCGGATTAGTTTGGCAAGGACAACCAACGTTAATTGAAGGTATCATTCGTAAAGCTATGCAACGTGCACTCAATTGTGCAAGTGATCCAATATGTTGGGAGAATGATGACCAAATGAATTACGCTGCTTGTTTCTCATGTGCAATGGTTTCAGAAACATCCTGCGAAGAACGCAACGTCGGCCTCGATCGTCGTGCTTTAGTGGATGAGAACTTTGGATTCTTTAAAGATTTTGTAAAAGAATAAATTATTAATGAGCTACCTGTTGATTTTTGACCTCATTTGAATAAATTAACTCACTAACAACTAAACGAAATCACTTATCCTACCAGTCCTAAGTGAGAATCATTAGGCTCTCCAACATCCTACCTATGCACTCGAATTGAAAAAAAGTTGCTTTTAAGGTGATAGATTTCAGGTCTTTTTTGACTTATATATGGAGGGGTATATAAACAACTACAAATGCGCAATTACCTAAGTGTTCGCAATTCGCGAACGGCGAACACAACGGATAACAGATTATCAAATATATGTCCAAACAACTACAAATACGAAACTCAATGGCAGTATCCGAGTTTTTCTCGGTAACTGATAACAAAAGCAACTACCGAGGAATTTTCGGCAGTTCTAAATAAGTGATTTGGTTATTATTCAGTTTGTGCAAAATTTGCACATACTGCCGAAGATGGCATGTCGGAAATTCCGACACACCACTCAACATGGAGCAATTGAAATGAAGATAAAGAAGATTAACCCTACCCTGTCCGCATAATAAGAGAGAGCCGCCCGGAAAGGCAGCTCTCTCTTATCTCTCCCTCTCTTGGAGAGAGGGATGAGGTGAGGTTACTACTCCTGCATCAGCAGTTGCATAACCACTTTAGCACTATAGGCAACCGGTGTGCCGGGGCCGAAGATGGCGGCAACACCGGCTTTGTAGAGGAAGTCGTAGTCCTGCGCGGGGATGACACCACCGGCGGTGACCATGATATCCGGACGGCCGAGTTTCTTGAGCTCCTCTATGACCTGCGGGATGAGGGTCTTGTGACCTGCCGCGAGGCTGGAGACACCCAGTACATGGACATCGTTCTCCACCGCCTGTTTGGCTGCCTCTGCCGGAGTCTGGAACAAGGGTCCCATATCGACATCAAAGCCGCAATCGGCATAACCGGTGGCTACCACTTTGGCGCCACGATCATGGCCGTCCTGTCCCATCTTGGCAATCATGATACGGGGTTGACGACCTTCTTTCTTGGCAAACTCTGCCGTGAGACGACAAGCTTCCTGGAAGTTATCGTCGTTCTTAGTACCTGAAGCGTACACGCCTGAAATAGTTCTGATGGTTGCTTTATAACGTCCTACGACTTTCTCGCAGGCATCGGAGATCTCGCCGAGCGAAGCGCGGAGACCGGCTGCTTTGACAGCGAGTGCGAGGAGGTTCTCACCCTTGCCGCCGTCAGCCCATTTCTGTACGGACTCGGTGATCTCTGCAAGAGCAGCCTGCACGGCTTTTTCGTCACGGTTAGCACGGAGTTCGTTGAGGCGAGCTACCTGCTGCTCACGAACGGCGGTGTTATCGATCTCGAGGATGTCAATCGGGTCTTCGTGCTCCAGACGATACTCGTTGATACCGATGATCTTCTGGCGACCGGAGTCGATACGCGCCTGTGTACGTGCAGCGGCTTCCTCGATACGCATCTTAGGAATACCGGTCTCGATAGCTGCTGCCATACCGCCGAGTTTCTCAATCTCCTGGATATGCGCCCAGGCTTTCTCCATAAGTTCCTGGGTCAGCGACTCTACGTAGTAGGAACCGCCCCACGGGTCAATCTCCTTGCAGATCTTGGTCTCTTCCTGGATGTAGATCTGGGTGTTACGCGCGATACGTGCGGAGAAGTCCGTCGGCAGTGCGATAGCCTCGTCGAGTGCGTTGGTGTGGAGCGACTGGGTGTGACCGAGGGCAGCTCCCATAGCCTCGATACAGGTACGACCGACGTTGTTGAACGGGTCTTGCTCGGTGAGCGACCAACCGGAGGTCTGGCTGTGCGTACGGAGTGCCATCGATTTGGGGTTCTTGGCGCCGAAAGACTTGACGATCTTCGCCCAGAGCATACGGCCTGCACGCATCTTGGCGATCTCCATGAAATGGTTCATACCGATCGCCCAGAAGAAGGACAGACGCGGTGCGAAAGTGTCCACATCCATGCCGGCGTTGACACCTGCGCGGAGGTACTCCATACCGTCGGCAAGCGTGTAAGCCAACTCGATATCTGCCGTCGCACCGGCTTCCTGCATGTGGTAACCGGAGATGGAGATGGAGTTGAACTTCGGCATGTTCTGCGAGGTGTATTCGAAGATATCGGCGATGATCTTCATGGAGAATTTCGGCGGGTAGATATAGGTGTTGCGCACCATGAACTCCTTGAGGATATCGTTCTGGATGGTACCTGCCATCTCCTCGAGTTTGGCACCCTGCTCGAGTCCGGCGTTGATATAGAACGCGAGGATCGGCAGCACGGCGCCGTTCATGGTCATGGAGACGGACATCTTGTTCAAGGGGATGCCGGCGAAGAGGACTTTCATATCCTCCAGCGAGCAGATAGACACGCCGGCTTTGCCGACGTCACCAACCACGCGCATGTTATCGGCGTTGTAGCCGCGGTGGGTCGGGAGGTCGAACGCTACGGACAGACCTTTCTGACCGGAAGCGAGGTTACGGCGGTAGAATGCGTTGGACTCCTCAGCGGTGGAGAATCCGGCGTATTGGCGGATGGTCCAAGGACGGAGAGGATACATGGCGCTGTACGGGCCACGGAGGAACGGCGGGATACCGGACACGTAGTCGAGGTGTTCCATGCCCTGCAGGTCCTCTTTGGTATAGATCGGCTTGACGTCGATGAGTTCCGGCGTCTGCCAGTCGGCGTTGTTCGGGCCAACAACCTTGCTGGCCGAAACTTGCTTAATATCAATCTTTGAAAAATCAGGTTTCATTGTTGTTCTGATTTTAATGGTTAATAATTTGCGTATTCGAGTGTTTTTAAGAAAAAAACCTATAAAACCCCTTGTGTATGCTTTGGGTGTTTGGGCCTACGCGGCCTGAGCGTACTTGCCTCTTAATTCGCGCTTGTGAGCGAGCTCCCAGCGCGCCTTAAAAGCCA
>Ga0256405_10006586_pt1 | contig 18420 bp, 19 predicted proteins | sample RumenRJG_02DNA_FD_189096 | JGI IMG/M metagenome (GOLD analysis project Ga0256405, IMG submission 189096) | Bovine rumen microbial communities from Lethbridge, Alberta, Canada - RJG_02 | ecosystem: Host-associated > Mammals > Digestive system > Stomach > Rumen | place: Canada: Alberta... | reverse complement strand
AAGCCTCTCGTGGACCCGTTCCCTGCCAAGCCAGGAGCCGAACAGGAACAGCCCCAGGACCTTGAAATATCTCATTCCGGATACGAACTCCCACATCCTCTCTATTGCGCCCTGACGCAGGAAACGATACATTTCGGGATATGAGCCGGCATCCCTCAGCCAGGTGGCAAAATTATCCTCGGTAATCCCCATTGCTGCGGCTTTTTTCCACCAGGCGTCATAGACAGGGACGGACGCGTCTATGCCCGTCACCGTCCTCACAGCGGAAACAACGATGGGAAGAAGGAGGAAAAACGCTGACCAGCAAAGGAGTTTTTTCGGCGGACAGCGGTCGAAAAGGGGCAGGAGCATGCCCACGAGGGCGTAAAGAAGAAGGATGTCGCCGTTCCACAGGAACTTCAGGTGCAAAAGGCCGATAAGGGCAAGGACAAGCATCCTCCGGTAGAAAATCTTCATCCCGTCCGCACCCCTTTTCCTCGCATTGGATATGATGATGGAAAAGCCTATGCCGAAAAGGATGGAAAAGATGGTGTAGAACTTGCCGTCCACCAGAAGATACTGGAGGAAACGGACTACATGGTCGGCGCCGGAATGAGGCAAGGCCGCGCGGGACGTCCCGTCCATGAAAGTCCACAAGGAAAACTCGGGGAAATTGGCAAGTGCAATCCCGAGCAAGGCGAATCCCCTCAGGGCGTCCAGCTCGACGATTCTTTTGCGGACCGGTCCTGCGGTGTTCGTGGCGTTCATCGCAAGAGGAGCTTACAATTTGGTTGCCGGGACACCGTCAAAAGTGATCTTCACCGGAGCGATGGTGCCGTCCTCACGGAAATACATCCTCTCGATGCAGACTTCCCTGTTGTTGCCGCTGGTCGCGCCGAGGGGATGCCTGTGATATATGATGTAGTACTCATCCTTGCCACGGCCCTTTATGACCGAGTGGTGACCGGCTCCGGTAGCCACCTCCAGATCCGACTCCAGGATGGTACCTATGCGCTTGAACGGTCCGAAAGGGGAATCCGAGATAGCGTAAGCCACATGGTAGTCAGGACCGGTCCAGCCGCCCTCGCTCCACATGAAGTAATACTTTCCACCGCGCTTTAGCATGAACGGACCCTCCACATAGCCTTCCGGGGTTATTTCCTTGTACGTCTCCCCGTCTTCGAAAGGCACGATGCCCAAAAGGTCGTCTCCCAGCTTCACCATATTACAGTGACGCCAGCCGCCATAGTACATATAGTACGTCCCGTCATCATCTTTGAAAACGAACTGGTCGATAGGCTGCGCACCGTTGATCACCTCATCAATGAGAGGATGTCCAAGGGCATCCTTGAACGGCCCCGCTGGATTGTCCGCCACGGCGACGCCGATTCCGCCCTCCCCCTTTTCATGCATGTCGTTCGCACCGAAATACAGGTAATACTTACCATCCTTTTCGATTACGGAAGGGGCCCATAGCGCCATCCTGAGCCATGAGATGTTCTCCTGGGAAATGACCTTCTCATGCTTGGTCCAATGTACAAGGTCCTTAGAGGAGTAGGCATCCATGAACAACTGCTCCTTATATCTCTGGGACCAGGTCGGATAAATCCAGCATTCATGTCCGAAGACAACACCTTCGGGATCGGCGTACCAGCCCTCGAAAATGGGATTCCCACTCATCTGGACAGGTCTCCTTGCGCAAGAGCAGACCGAGAGGATAAGCAAGAAAAAGAAAAGTATCCGTTTCATATATTCTACTTGTCTGAATTCCAAATATCAATTATTGTAGAGTCTATATCCATTCCATAAGGGATATCTTCCGATGGAGGAACCACGCGGCACACTATCTGGCGACGTCCCGGAGCCGGGAGGGTAACTACCCTGGAAGATGGCATCTGGAGATGGCCGGCGGGATCGGTCTTCTTCACCCAGTCCCAGGCATATCGGAGGAATTCCCTCTTGTATTCAACCGGCTGCCTGTAAAACCATGAAATTTCATCGAATCCCCACACGAAATGATCATCCGCAGCCTCTCCTGGATGTTTGCTGATGCCGAAATTATCGAATTCTACGAGATAAGGAAGGCTCTTGCACGACCATCCAGACGGGGTGATGCCCCCTGGGCATTTGCAGAAAAGGGCATCGAGGTAACCGACTTCAAGCACTCCGTGTTCGGGTTCATCCCTAACCTCTTTTATGCGGAGGGGGAAGGCGTTGAAATCAAGGAGGGAACGCCCGTCTTCCGAAAGCATACCCCTGGGACCCGCATGGGAATCGAAAAGTACGTAATGCCTCCTTGCATAGCGTTCGGCGTACTTCCTCACCTTGGCAAGGAAGGAGTCGTATGTCTTCCATCCTTCATCCTCGGCACCGATAAGCATGACCTGGCCGAGATGGAACGACTCGACTCCAAGCCTTACATATGTACCTATCAGGAACATGAACCAAAGCTGGGTTTCCGTCTGACGTATGTCAGGGACGCATGAATCGTGTCCCCAGAAATCGACGTAGCGTCCGTCAGGGAACAGCAGCCTGTCAAAATCGAAGTTCCGGTCTTCCGGTTCCAGCCCAAGGGCCTCGAACGTCCAGGAAGGTATATGTATCTGGTTGAACCCTTTTTTATAGACCGCCTCGAAAACACAGGCCTGCAAGATGATGTCCGGGTCTATCCCATGTATTTCACTGGCAAGTTTCCCGGCATTTTCGAGCCAGGCAGGATCGTTGAAGGCCTGTTCGTGTCCCCAGCGATAGATTGCACGGCCGATGAACTTCACTCCGCTTCGACGGATAAAGTCAAGGTCGACTTCTTTGTGGGGATAACTGTCGTCAATGCAGAACGGGTCCACGGTCAGGAGTTCTGCCATCGTTACGGACCGGTCAAGGTAATTGTTCAGGACCTCTTCGGAAATCTTACCGTCAAAACTGTAGGAAGGTTTGCGGCCGCTGCATCCGGAAATGATCAGGAAGCCGATACAGGAAAGGCAGGCTATAATGTTTCTGGTTCCCATGGGTGACGTGATTCGATGGGGTTGTTTACGCAAATATCGGAATAGTTGAAATAAAATCCTATATTTGTATGACATCCGTTATTGACATTATAATCAGTTGACATGCTCAAAAACTTCCTCAAAGTCCTGGCCGCTGCGTTGATGCTAGTCCAGGGAATCTACGTGCAGGGCACCCCGGCACAGAAAATCAAGAAATCAAAGGTTTCATACCCCCAGAGAGAGCTGGTATGGCCTAAAGACAAGATGCCTGACGCGCAGCCGGGACAGATCGCAGCCATGACCGACGAGGCCGGCAAGGCCGGATTCAACCCGGACGAACACCGCATAGCCTACCTGGACTGGTACGAAGCACCCGCTCCGGAGGTACGCAACGGAGGCTGCATGATCCTCATCTCAGGAGGCGGTTACCAGTCATGCTGCGACGTAAACCTTATCGACCTGTGGCGCAAGAGGTTCACCGAGCTCGGCTTCCAGTGCGTCAACTTCGTTTACCGCACGCCCCGTCCAGACGGACTGCCCATTTACAAGAGTGCCTGGGAAGACGGGCAGAGAGCCGTGAGGATGGTCCGCAGCGAAGCTGCCAGGAGAGGCTTCGATCCTGAAAAGATAGGAACGATCTCCATGTCGGCAGGTTCACACCTTGCCCTGCTGCTTGCGACAAGTTCCCAGACTCCCGCCTACGAGAAAATCGACGCCCTTGACGACGTTCCATGCCATATCAACTGGGCCATCGTGAACGCACCAGCCTACGCCACTACCGACGGGGAGTCCGGCACGCCTTCCTTCCTTCAGGGATACAACACCGACGTGAAGCTGAGCAGCGTATTCAAGTTCGACTGGAAAACCTGCCCCATGAGCCTCCACCACGGAGGACTCGACGAATACTCCCCCAATGCCTCCACCCTGATTTACAGGCAGCTCCGCAGGATGCGCATCCCAGCCGAAGTCCATATCTACCCCGACAAGCCGCACGGCGCTTTCGGTCTTGAGAGAGGAGTGGAGTTCATGCGTCAGATGGGCTTCATCGGAAAGCTTGCCCCTGAAGAGAACATCGACGAGAGGTTCCCTTCCGACGAAGACAGGGCGGAATACATCAAGCAGGACATCTGGCCCGAAGGCAAGACCCCGTGCTTCCAGGAACATATGAACACCCCCTACATAGAATGGCACTTCCCGAAGGAAAAGAAAACAGATGCGATACAGATTATCTATTCGGGAGGCGGATATGGAGGAAACGGTCCTGAGAGCTTCGAAGTCACCCCCGCGAGAAGATACCTTAACTCCTTGGGAATGACCGTCGTGACCATGAAATACCGTTCCCCTCGCCCCAAAGGCCTTGACAAGCATACCACCGCATGGCAGGACCTCCAGAGGGCGATAAGGCTTGTCCGCAGCCAGGCGGCGTCCTACGGCCTCGACCCCGACAGGATCGGAATAATGGGAAGCTCGGCCGGCGGCCATCTCACCCTTATGGGAGTCACCTCCTCCAGGCACCGGTCCTACCTCCCCATCGACGACATCGACAAACTCTCCTGCAAGGTCCAGTGGGGAATCGGCATCTATCCCGCCTACGCCCTTACTGACGGCATCGACGAGGGCAACAGGCACGGAGGGAACGAAGACGATTCCGTCCTCGTCCCCGAATTCTCGTTCGACCTTGACACGGCGCCTATGCTACTTATCCATGGAGACGCCGACGGCTGGGCATCGATGAATTCCGTGAAGACTTGGGAAAAGATGCGCGCGATGGGCATCCAGAGCGAGCTGCACACCCTTGCTCTCAGACCCCACTGTTTCCAGAGGTTCGCCTCTCCCGGAACCGGCAGCTACACCTGGCTCGACCGCATCTGGGAATTCATGACGGCCAAGGGATTCAACAAATAGCCTTTATATTCATACGAAAAAACCTGGCGGAGAATCCCGTCAGGTTTTTTTTCATTTAAGCCGCATCCACCATGTGATTCCGATATCGAAATTATGGCGGCTGTTCCCGTCAGTGTTCCAGTACCATACGGTGTGGAGCCGGACAGGGCGCCCTTTTATGCGGGGAAAATATTCCAATCCTGCTCCGGCATATGAGAAGTCGGATCCTGCCGGGAAAGCGATGTCGTAAGATGTGCCGTCAGCGGCGATGTTGGCTGACGAATTGGCTTCACGTCCGAATTTGGTGCATATGTTCCAATCCCCTACGCTCCAGATTATCTTGCATATAACACTCCAGTCCGAGAACGCCTTCGTCTTACCTATCGTCTCACGCGTCATAAGGTCGAGGTCGAACTGGACGGGACCGAAGAACATCCTGTTTCCGAGGGCGGCATACTGCTGGAAGCGGTTCATCTCGTCTTCCACGAGGTTTACACTCCATATCGTGGACCACCATGGAAACAGCCGTCCCCTCCACGCGAGGTTCCATGCGAAGGTGTTCGGGGTAACGTTTGACAGAGGGGATTCACAGAATTGGAAAATTAGGTCCTGATGGGGATTGAAACTATATGTGGCGCTCACTCCGAAGGAATAGACTTTATAGAGGCCTCCGGAGAACTTGCTCCAGTAATAGACATCGATCGGAGTGGAATCGTATTCATAGCCCCCGATGTAAATCGGCTGCTTGCCGAAAGTGAAGGAGAAATGCTTGTCAGCCTGCCAGTTTATCCACAGGAAATCGGTGGCGTTGAATATGTTATGCTCGTTGTAGGCGGCTTTGACAAGTCTCTGCCGTATCCGGTAGGAAACGGAAGGAGAAATATGGCCGGACACATTGAAATTAAAATAATCCCCTGAGAAAATCCCTTTATGCGGCATGCCTCCGCCGAACTCGTTATGGAAATTTCCCCTGGCTTCGAAGAAAAGCTTGTCGACCAGATGCAATGAATCCTCTTCCGCCCTTGCAGGCAGGAAGAGGGTCAATGCAAAAAGGACGGAAAACAGCTGTTTAACCGCCATCACCGTAATATTATGCCTCGTTGAATTCTTCTTTTCCTACTGCGCACATGGGGCAGACCCAGTCTTCAGGAAGGTCTTCGAAAGCCGTTCCGGGGGCGATTCCGTTGTCGGGATCTCCAACTTCCGGATCATACTCATATCCGCAGACGCTGCAAACATATTTCTTCATAATTGTTCGGGATTAAAGGTTATTGGATTGTTTTCAGATCTTTTCGGCAAACTGTCTGCCCCAGTTCACACATTCCTTCAGGGCAGCATCGTCGGGCACCCAGAGCATCCTTAGGCCGTCGTCGACCACCTCGAGCCCGGCTCCGGAAAGGCTCTCCGACATCATCTTGACACCCTCTCCGCTCCAGCCGTAACTGCCGAAGGCCGCAGCCTTCTTCCCTTTCAGCCTGAGACCGTGAACCATTTCCAGAATCCCCGCAATGGCATAGGAGACACCGAAATTGATGGTCGGGGATCCGACTAGGACGGCTTTCGAATGGAACACTTCGGTCAGGATGTCATTCTTATCATCCTTCGCAGCATTCATCAGCTTCACCGTCGTTGACGGTGCGGCTTCCCTGATACCGCAGGCGATCGCCTGGGCCATCTTCCTGGTGGACTGCCACATGGTGTCATACACTATGGTAACCTGGTCTTCCTGGTAGGAGTCCGCCCACTGAAGGTATTTTTCTACGATGGAGACGGGCTCTTTCCTCCAGATTACGCCGTGGCTCGGGCAGATAAGCTCGAGAGGAAGGTTCATACCGAGAATCTCCTTGACCTTGCGGGCAACCATCGGACTGTAGGTGTTCAGGATGTTCGCATAGTATTTTTCGGCCTCATGGAAAAGGATGTCACGGTCAACCTCATCGTCGAAGAGCGACTCGGAAGCGAGATGCTGGCCGAAACCGTCGTTGGAGAAGAGGATGCCCCCGTCTCCCGACCAGTATGTGAACATCGTGTCAGGCCAGTGGAGCATGGGTGCCTCAATAAATGTGAGGGTGCCGCCGGCAAGTTCCAGTTTGTCCCCGGTCTTGACATTCACAAAGTTCCAGTCCTGATGATAGTGACCGCGGATGATGGCCTCCCCCTTTTTCGTGCAGTAGATGGGGGTGTCGGGAATCTCCCGCATCAGCTCCGGCAGGGCGCCGCTGTGGTCGGTCTCGTTGTGGTTCATGACTATGCAGTCGATGGATGAGAGGTCCACCTCCTCCTTAAGCCTGGAAACGAATTCCTTGTCATAAGGAAGCCACACCGTGTCGATAAGGACCGTCTTGCCGTCCCTGATAAGATAAGAGTTATAGCTGGATCCATGGCGGGTGGACAGTTCATTGCCGTGGAAACTCTTCAGTTCCCAGTCCACCTTGCCTACCCAGGTGATCTTGTCATTGATTTTCTTTGCCATGGTGCAAATTTAAATAAAAAACATTAATTTTGTTTTGAAATCGGACTAACGTGTCCCAAACCTGTAACCAGATGAAAGTAACCGTTAAGGAAATCACTTCCCACAGGGGTCTGCGCAAATTCGTACACTTTCCCAATGAACTATACCAGGACAATCCATATTATGTCCCCCAGATAGAGATTATCGATGTCAACACCTTCGATCCCCAGAAAAACAGGGCCTTCGAGGTATGCGACGCAAAATTCTGGCTTGCTTACGACGAGAACGACAAGGTGGTCGGCAGGATCGCAGGGATAATCAACCACAGGTACAATGAAAAGGTGGGAGAGAAGATATGCCGCTTCGGATGGATAGATTTCATTGACTCCCAGGAGGTTGTAAAAGCCCTTCTGGACACGGTGGAGAGTTTTGCCAGGGAGAACGGGATGGACCAGATCGAGGGCCCCGACGGGCTTCTCGAATTTGATGTCACCGGTGTCCTCGTGGATGGTTTCGACCAGATCCCCACGCCATACGGAAAGTACAACGACCCCTACTATGAGCCGAGGATCCTCGCGGAAGGATATGAGCAATCCACCGACTACGTGGAATTCCTCATAACCATCCCGGAGACCTTGCCGGAGAAGCATGCGCGCCTGGTGGACATCGTCAAGGAAAGATACGGCCTGAGGCAGGCGGAATTCACGAAGAAGAAGGAGATCCTCCCATACCTCGACGGAGTGTTCGAGTGCATGAACCGCTGCTACAGTTCCCTCCACGGTTTCTCGGAGCTGTCAAAGGGACAGTGCGACGACCTGCTGAAGAGTTTCTTCGGTTTCCTGAACCCGGACTACATCTCCATCATCCTCAACAAGGAGGACAAGGTGGTCGGGTTCGGTGTTCTTCTTCCAGACCTGTCCAGGGCCATGCAGAAGGCCAAAGGGTACCTGTTCCCCTTCGGATTCACCCATATACTCAAGGCATTGAAGAAGAACGACACCATGGACGCCCTGCTTATAGCCATCCTTCCCGAATACCAGAGCAAAGGGGTTAACTCCCTGATGTTCCAGAAACTCATCCACAACTGCAGGAGGGACGGATTCACCAAGCTCGAGAGCACCAGGGAGCTTGCCGACAACTTCGCCGTCCAGAATCTATGGAGCAAACTTGAGCACAAACAGCACAAGAGAGCCAGAACATATAAAAAAATACTGAAGTAATGGGAAAGGAACAATCAAAAAGAATACAGACATCAATCCTCAACGGCATTGAACGCAAAGTCCTGGTATGGCTGGCTGAAAGGCAGCCCCGATGGGTGGTGTCCGACACGCTGACCTTTGTCGGCTTCCTCGGCTCGGTCATAATCGCCCTGGGCTACATCCTGACCAATCTCGACTACCGCTGGCTATGGCTCGCCTCCCTCGGCTTCGTCATTAACTGGTATGGCGATTCCCTCGACGGCTCGGTAGCGCGCGTAAGAAAGACCCAGAGGCCTGTCTATGGTTTCTACATAGACCACACTATGGATGTCATAAACGAGATCTTCATGCTGGTCGGCGTCGGGCTTTCCATGCTCATGCGCTTCGACATCGCCATGCTCATTCTTGTAATGTATCTTGCACTGACAATCAATGTAGATACCAATGCTCACCTGAAGAATGAGTTCAAGTTGACCTACGGAGGTTTCGGCCCTACCGAATTCCGAATCCTGGTAATCATCGTGAACACCCTGTTCATCTTCATCAGGCCCCTCAGGGAGTTCGTGGCGGACATTACGCTCTTCGGCCATTCCATATCACTGTCCGCCATGGACATCTTCGGAATCGCCGTCCTTGCCATCCTGACCATAATCTACATAGCCACCGTAGCCTCCGACGCCCGCGGCTATGCAAAAGCCGACCCCATGCCGGAAAGGAAAGACTGACATGCCCATCCTATCACTCGAAATGCTGCAGGAGATGGCCCCTCCCCTCAGGAGCAAGGCCGGGGCCGCCGTCGGCAAATTCCTTTTAAATGCACTGGAAGTACAGAGTCTCAACGACGTAAATGACACTTATGCGGCCCTCAACCCTCCCGACTTTGCGCTGAAGGTGCTGCAGTCCGGCGGTATTACCGATTATAAGGTAGGAAATGCGTCCAGGCTTGACGCCCTGCCCCGTGACGGTGCCTTCATCACCATCAGCAACCATCCCTACGGCGGAGTGGACGGAATCATGCTGCTGGACCTGTTCGGCCACCTGAGACCTGATTACAAGGTCCTTGTAAACAAGTTCCTGTCTTATATCAAACCGATGGACCCCAGTTTCATAACTGTCATTCCAAAGACAAATGATTCTTCCGGAGTTGACAGGGAAAGCATCCAGGGCATAAAGAACGCCATCTCCCACCTGCGAGACGGCCATCCGCTTGGAATCTTCCCATCCGGCGCAGTTTCCGACCTCAATTACAAGGATTTCAAGATTTACGACAGGGAGTGGCAGGAACCCATCCTCAGGCTAATCCGCAAGGCCCGCGTTCCCATCCTTCCGGTCAGGTTCTTTGGGAGGAATTCAATGCTGTTCTACCTTCTGGGCCTTGTCAACTGGCGGATACGCACACTCAGGCTTCCCCATGAAATTCTCAACAAGGAGGGAGTCCCGACAAGGATCGGAATAGGCGAGATCATTTCCCCTGAGGAGCAAAGCGGATACGATGATATCGGCGAGTTCGGAAAATTGCTTCGCAGCCGGGTGTACGGCATGGAGAAGCCTGAGATATTCACATCCCGGAGCCGGATTTCGTTCCGCAAATAATTTTTTTTCTTATATTTACCAAAACATTAATCTCATAACCAACTCAAACAAAATGGGAAGTCTACTTGAAAACATCCTGAGCTCCGCAGCCAGCGGTACAGCCAACAACGGAGCTCTCGGATCCATCCTCGAAGCCGCCACAGGCGCTTCAAGGTCTTCAAACGCCGGGGGCAACATCCTTGGCAGCATCCTCAAGGGAGCGGCCAACCAGGCCATCAACAAGACCGTAAACAACGCTGCAGGCAGCATCCTCGGCGGAGGCCTCGGTGATGTGATCGGCGCCGTTACCGGAGCAGGCGCAGCAGCCAAGACCGCTTCCGGAGCGAACGTAAGCGATAAGACCAAGGGCCTTATCTCCGTAATCGGCATGGCGGCAACCGCTTATGCATTGTCCAAAAAATTAAAGAAATAAGAGCCATGGATACAGCAGTTATCGGAAAGATGATAGACCTCGTTGTGGAAACCGGACTTTTCTTCGCACACTCCGACGGTCACTACTCCTCCCAGGAAAAAGAGTTCATCAACAGCTTCATAGACCAGCTCAGCCAGGTTGGTTCAGTGGATGAGATCAAGGATTCCATCGAGGACGCCATAAATGTCACCTACTCCCTCGACACCATCGTGGCCGACACCAAGGCCGTCGTAGCCGACCTCAATGAAAATGAGAAGGCTGCAGTCGTTGCCACTCTCGCCAGCTTCATACAGAACATCATAGAGGCTGACGGAAAGGTTTCCGGCCCCGAAGTGGAAGCATTTGCCCAGTGGCGCGCATCCCTGGCATAAAGGCCGTCGTCTGCGACGCAGACGACACATTGTGGGATAACGAACCCCTGTTCAGGGAAGCTGAAAGGCGCTGGGCGGGGGTTCTTTCCGACTATGGCACCCTGGAGGAGCTCTCAAGGGAGCTTTATTCCACTGAAGACAAAAACATGAACGACCTTGGCTACGGGGCCAAGGCCTATATGATCTCCATCATCGAGACTACTGTCCGGGTAACAGGCGGAAAGGTTACCGGAGAACAGACCGGACGTATCCTGGCCACCCTGGGAGACATCCTGCACAATCCGGCGACTCCCCTTCCCGGAGTGGTCGAAACACTTGAGAAACTGAAGGAAGCGGGAACCTGCAAGTTGATCCTTCTCACAAAGGGAGACCTCCTCGACCAGTTGAAAAAAGTTGAACGGTCAGGACTGGGAAAATATTTCGACAAGGTGAAGGTAACTGCCTGGAAAGGCGAAAAGGAATTCCTGGAAATCTGCACTGAGAACGGGGTAAGTCCTTCGGGGACGGTTTCTGTGGGTAATTCTTTCAAATCAGACATCGCGCCGATGCTTTCAATCGGAGGCTGGGGCATCCATATACCCTCGAAGGTCCTTTGGGAACATGAGAGGATGGAAGAATTCGGCCATCCCCGCCTGAGGAAGGTCGATCAGTTCGCTGAAATACTTGATTATCTGGGCTGAAGCCCTTTGATTGTTTCTTCTATCACGCGCGGGAAATGCTCCATTTCCAGCACGTGTTCCTTTTTTGCGATATCCTCCGGGCTGTCATCCGGAGCAATAGGCGTTGAAAACTGGGCGATTATCTCACCTCCGTCCACAACTGAATCGACCCAATGGACCGTCATTCCGGTCCTGGTCTCCCCTGCCGCCTTCACTGCCTCATGGACATGATGCCCGTACATCCCCGGTCCTCCGAAGCTGGGCAGCAGGGCCGGATGGAGATTGATCATCCTGTGGTCGTAAGCATTTATAAGATAATCGGGAACGACAAGAAGGAAACCGGCGAGCACAATGAAATCGACCCCATGGCGGTCAAGAAGCGGCAGCACGACGCCAGGCTCCTGCAGTTCCGACCTGGTGACAACCGCTACGGGGACCCCAAGTCCGGAAGCCCTTTCAAGCACCTTTGCGCCCGCCTTGTTGCATACCGTAAGGACGATATTGATGTCTGGGGAATCCTTGAAATACCTTATGATATTCTCGCAGTTCGTACCGTTTCCGGAAGCGAAAATTGCCACATTAGTCATATTGAAACGCGATTTCCTTGCAAATTAACTGAAAAATCCATAATTTGTCAAGCGAACGGACAACAAATAGATTTTTACAATGCTCAGATTAGCCATTCAATCCAAGGGCCGGCTGAACGAGAAAAGCATACAATTGCTTTCCGATGCCGGAATAGCAGTCGACGAGGCGGCCCGCAAATTCCTCACTCCGGCTTCCAATTTCCCCGTTGAAGTCCTGATGCTCCGTGATGACGATATTCCACAGGCGGTGGCTACAGGTGCAGCGGACCTGGGTATAGTGGGCTACAACGAGGTCCTGGAGAAGGACATGGACGTTAAGGTTATCATGAAACTAGGATTCGGAGGCTGCAGGCTATCCCTCGCAGTTCCCCAGAATTCGGGATATGACAACCCGTCATGGTTTGACGGCAAGACGGTTGCCACCTCCTATCCCAACATCCTCCGCAAGCATTTCCAGGCCCTTGGCATCCATGCCGATATAAGGACGATAGCAGGCAGCGTGGAAATCGCGCCGACTGTCGGGATGGGCGACGCTATCTTCGACATAGTGTCCTCAGGAGCGACCCTGGTCACGAACGGACTGAAGGAGGTGGAACGGGTGGTGGAATCCGAGGCTGTGCTGATTTCTTCCGGAAGGCTCTCGAAAGAAAACCAGAAGATCCTCGAGCAGATTGAGTTCCGTTTCTCCTCAATAAAGGGAAGCAGGGGCAAAAGATATCTCCTGATGAACATACCTAACGGGAAAATCGAAGAAGCAATCAGCATCGTTCCCGCAATGAGGAGCCCCACGGTCCTTCCGCTTGCTCAGGAAGGCTGGTCGTCCCTCCATTCTGTCGTGGATGCCGACGTCCTGTGGGACAGGATTGAAAAACTCAAGAAAATCGGCGCTGAAGGCATTCTCGTCCTTTCCGTAGAGAAACTCGTACTATAGACAGTATCTTCCATGCGACTGTATATCAACCCGTCCCAGGACAAATGGGATACTATTTCCCGGCGCTCCCTCCCAGATGATTCCGACATCTCGGAGAGGGTTGGTTCCATCATTTCACAAGTCAGGGAAGACGGTGACAACGCCCTCATACGCCTTGCCCGAGAAATAGACGGAGTCGAGCTTTCAAGGCTGGAACTTACGGAAGCCGAGATTGAAGAAGCATGTTCCAAGGTGGACGGGACCCTGGTGCAGGCGATTTCCTCCGCAGTTGGGAACATAAAGGCATTCCATGAGGCACAGCTCCCAAAAACAGTTGAAATAGAGACTGCTCCTGGGGTCAAATGCATACAGAGGCCAGTTCCGATATCGAGGGTAGGGCTATATATCCCAGGTGGACGCGCTCCCCTGTTCTCGACCGTACTGATGCTTGGTATCCCTGCCATGGTTGCCGGATGCAAGGACGTTATCCTATGCACCCCTCCGTCTAAAGACGGCATCAAACCAGAAATAATCTACGCTGCAACAGTTTGCGGAATCAGGAGGATATTCGCAGCCGGAGGCGCCCAGGCCGTGGCTGCCATGGCTGTAGGCACCCGGTCCATCCCCCGGAGAGACAAGATCTTCGGGCCTGGCAACCGCTATGTCACGAAAGCCAAACAGTTGCTCAGCGTTTCAGACGTAGCTATCGACATGCCCGCAGGACCGTCGGAGGTGATGGTGATGGCAGACTCGACCGCCAATCCCGCATTCGTAGCTTCTGACCTCCTTTCCCAGGCAGAGCATGGCCCTGACAGTCAGGCGATCCTCCTTTGCAAAAGCGAGAGTTTCGCCGCCTCCGTCCGCGAGGAGATTGACAGGCAAAAACAAGTCCTTCCGCGAAGGGAAATTGTGGAACGATCCCTTGAAAACAGCTGCATGATCGTCTTTGATGACGACAGTTCCATGATCGGTTTCGCTAATTGCTATGCCCCTGAGCATCTCATCATTGCGATGAAAGATCCGTATGCAATTGCGGAAAACGTTACTTCCGCTGGCAGCGTCTTCCTCGGTAATTATTCTCCCGAAAGCGCCGGAGACTATGCTTCAGGCACCAATCATACCCTCCCCACCTCAGGATGGGCGAGGTCTTTCTCAGGGGTGAACATCGACAATTTCATGCGCAAGATGACCCTTCAGGAAATCACCAGGGAAGGGCTGGAATCCCTAAGCGGGACGATTACGGCAATGGCCGAGGCTGAAGGCTTGCAGGCCCATGCCAATGCCGTTTATATCAGAGTCAAAAACAACTGAAAATGAAAGAGATAGCATCTGTCCTCGCATTGGCCAGACAATGTATAAGGAATCTGGAGCCATATTCTACCGCCCGCGACGAATACTCTGGCGGAGAAATCGGCATATTCCTGGACGCCAATGAAAGTCCTTATGACAACGGGCTCAACCGCTATCCCGATCCCCACCAGAAGCTTCTGAAAGACAGGATCTCCTCCCTGAAGGGAATTCCCGTGGCAAACCTCTTCCTCGGAAACGGCAGCGACGAAGTCATTGACCTGTGCTACAGGGTATTCTGTACTCCGGGACAAGACAACGCCATCGTCATAGCCCCGAGTTACGGGATGTACAGCGTGGCAGCAGGAATGAACGACGTGGAACTGCGTACGGTCCAACTCAAGGAAGATTACTCCCTCGATACAGAAGCAATCCTCAGAGCCGCTGATTCCCGCTCCAAGCTACTGTTCCTCTGCTCCCCCAACAACCCCACAGGGAACTCTTTCCCTGCTTCGGAGATCCTCTCCCTGGCGGATCGTTTTCCCGGAATAGTCGTTCTGGACGAAGCCTATATAGATTTTTCTTCCTCTGCATCCCTTTCCGGCAAGATTTCAGAGTATCCCAACCTCATCATAATGCAGACCCTGTCGAAGGCCTGGGGGCTAGCGGGACTCAGGATCGGGCTGGCCATCGCCGCCCCTGAGATTGTCGGGCTGTTCTCCAAGGTAAAATATCCTTATAACATCAACGGGCCAGCACAGAAGACTGCCTTGGATATGATTTCCCCGCAAATCAAGGAGGCTCATGTAAAGGAGATCCTCTCAGAAAGGGCAAGGGTCATCGAGGCGGCATCCGCAAGTCCCGTTGTCAGGAAGGTTTTCCCAACTGACGCGAATTTCATACTGATGCGGGTTGACGACCCTGACGGCCTGTACAAAATCCTCACGGACAACGGTATAATAGTAAGAAACCGTTCAAGGGTCAAAGGTTGCGAAGGTTGTCTGAGGGTGACCATTGGAACACCGGCCGAGAATGACAGGCTTATTTCCATCCTGAAGGATCCCCTTTCACCGGAGGCCCTTCCCCCCGTCTTCATCCCTGGGGAAAGGCATGTGGTCATCTCACGGGAGACAAAGGAGACAAAAGTCAAGGTTGACCTCAATCTGGACGGCCAGGGAGGGAACTGCAGCATCGACACAGGTCTGAAATTCTTCGACCATATGCTGGAGCAGATTCCCCACCACGGAGGAATCTCGCTGGACATCAGGGCGGATGGGGACCTGGAAGTAGATGAACACCACACTGTTGAAGATGTCGGAATCGTCCTGGGAGAAGCGATATTCCGTGCCCTCGGATCGAAAGCCGGCATTGAAAGATACGGTTTTTTCGTCCTGCCGATGGATGAATGCGAAGCCATGGTGCTCATCGACCTCGGAGGAAGGATAGATTTCAAATGGGACGTGGAATTCACGAGAGAATATGTAGGCGACGTTCCTACGGAGATGTTCCGCCATTTCTTCCAGTCCGTCTGCAACGGAGCCAAATGCAATCTCCACATCAAGGCGACAGGAGAGAATAACCACCACAAAGCGGAGGCCGTCTTCAAGGCATTCGCAAGAGCTTTGAGGATGGCTGTGTCCAGGAGCCGTTTCCCTTATGAACTACCATCCAGCAAAGGCCTCCTCTAACATAAAGCCCCGCTTTAAATGATTGCCATAATAGACTATAATACAGGAAATCTGAAATCTATAGAAAACGCACTGGGGCGACTGGGGGCGGAGTATGATGTAACCTGCGATGAGATGGTCATACGCTCCGCAGACAGGGTGCTCTTACCCGGTGTCGGGGAAGCATCATCAGCGATGGAGAATCTCCGTCGGACCGGACTTGACAAGGTGATTCCAACTCTCTCAGTTCCCGTCCTGGGAATCTGCATAGGCATGCAGCTGATGTGCCTGCACAGCGACGAGGGCGATGTGGACGGGTTGGGCGTTTTCCACAGCCGCGTGCGCAGGTTCTCTCCCGAAGACTCTTCGCCGGAAGAACGGATCAAGATTCCTCATGTCGGCTGGAACAGCGTCTCAGCCGCAGCCTCTCCCCTATTCCGCGGAATCCCGGACGGAGCCTGGTTCTATTATGTCCATTCATTTTATGCCGAGACCTGTGCTGACACGATTGCATCCACGACATACGGCAAAAGGGATTTCAGCGCTTCACTGCGCCGCGGTAATTTTTTCGGGGTGCAGTTCCACCCGGAAAAAAGCGGGGCAACAGGTTCCAGACTCCTGTCTAACTTCTTAAGCATGAGCCTATGATCAACATTATTCCAGCCATAGACATTTCGGGCGGAAAATGCGTCAGGCTCACCAAGGGCGACTACTCCCGCAGCAAGACCTACTTCGACGACCCTGTTCAAGCCGCATCTCTTTTTGAAGACTGCGGAGTACGGAGGCTCCACCTGGTGGATCTTGACGGGGCAAAGGCGGCCTCGCCGGTTAATCTGGATGTACTCGAAAGGATTGCTTCAAAAACGAATCTTGAAATCGAATTCGGAGGTGGCTTGAAATCAAGGGATTCCATCAAATCCGCATTCGGTTCCGGTGCAGGATATGCCATCTGCGGCAGCATCGCGGTATCCTCTCCTGAGATATTTCGAGAATGGATCGGAGAATTCGGGAACAGGATTATCCTCGGCGCAGACCACAGGAACGGGTTTGTCGCCGTAAACGGCTGGCTGGATGACACAAGGACGTCGGTTGAAAGCCTCATTTCCATTTTCCCGGGGCTCAGGACCGTCATCTGCACTGACATCTCCCGTGACGGGATGCTCCAGGGAACCGATGCAGGTTTTTATACATCCCTGCAGGACAGATTCCCGGAGACAGATATCATCGTAAGCGGAGGTATCTCGTCCACGGAAGACATTATGGCTTTAGACAGATTGGGACTACGCGGAGTAATCGTTGGAAAGGCGATCTATGAAGGCAGGATTAATCCAGAAGACATTAAAAAGTTGATCTATCATGCTGTCTAAGAGGATAATTCCCTGCCTGGACGTAAAGGACGGGAGGACTGTAAAAGGTATTAATTTCGTGAATCTCCGCGATGCAGGAGATCCTGTGGAACTCGGCGCCCGCTATGCAGCGGAGGGAGCTGACGAGCTGGTCTATCTGGATATAAACGCATCCCACGAAGGCCGAAGGACGTTCACAGGCCTGGTAACCAGGATATCCGAGGCCATCGACATACCTTTTACGGTCGGCGGCGGCATATCCTCTGAAAAAGATGCCGGAAGGCTCCTGGATGCAGGCGCAGACAAGATTTCCGTCAACACAGCCGCTGTCGATGATCCGGACCTCATCACCAGGATTGCATCCAGGTTCGGTTCCCAGTTTATCGTCTGCGCCATTGACGCCAAAATGGTTGACGGAATATGGAAGGTAACGACCCACGGGGGCAGGAACCTCACGGACAAGGAATTATTCAGCTGGGCGAAAGAGGCCCAGGAGCGCGGTGCCGGAGAGATCCTGTTCACCTCGATGGACCATGACGGGAGCAAAGCCGGCTATCCCTGCCGCACCTTCGAGCGGCTATGTTCGTCCCTGGACATTCCCGTCATAGCCTCCGGAGGGGCCGGTAGCATAGAAGACATAGCCAAGGTCCTAACGGAAGGCAAGGCGGACGCCGCCCTCGCCGCCAGCATATTCCATTACGGAGAAATATCGGTTCAGGAACTCAAGAAGGCCCTCGCATCAAGGGGCATCCCGGTCCGGTTGTAGAAGTTTTATTTTTTGAAAAGGTTTATCAGCATTATGGAATTCAAGGATTTAAATACATCTAAAGACTCTACCGGACTCGTTCCGGCAATCATCCAGGACTCCCGCACACTCAAAGTACTCATGCTGGGCTATATGAACGAAGAAGCCTTTGACAAGACGGTTTCATCCGGCCTTGTGACCTTCTACAGCAGGGACAGGGGCTGCATCTGGACAAAGGGAGAGACCAGCGGCAACTACCTGCACCTGATTTCAATGTCGGCCGACTGCGACAACGACACCCTCCTGGTCAAGGCCGTTCCAGACGGACCTGTCTGCCACCTG
>Ga0256405_10006585_pt1 | contig 18420 bp, 10 predicted proteins | sample RumenRJG_02DNA_FD_189096 | JGI IMG/M metagenome (GOLD analysis project Ga0256405, IMG submission 189096) | Bovine rumen microbial communities from Lethbridge, Alberta, Canada - RJG_02 | ecosystem: Host-associated > Mammals > Digestive system > Stomach > Rumen | place: Canada: Alberta... | reverse complement strand
TTATTATATTATAATTAATTGCGGTTCTGATTCTAACACATGTTAATGTTCTATTTAAGCCATCCTCATCTTTAATGGTAACAGTTGTTTTTCCAATACTTTCAGTATTGAATTTTATATTAGTACCAATAACCTTGTTAAGATTTCCAGATTCTTCTCTAATTTTTATTTTATTAAATGGATTATAAAAATACCCCTCAGGGTTAATATTACCATAAAATGTCTGATTATCAACAGTTGCAACATTTTCCGTTGTAACAGTAAACTTGTCTACAATACTACCATTTTTATCTTTTGTCACACCAATATCATAATCATCATAAAGCAACCTATCATAAACAACCTCAGCAAATTTATCATCTTTATAATATTCTCTTTGTGCTGTATTAAAACGATGTTCAACAACAGCAATGACATTTTCCACATAATCATAAGGGTTGAATTCAACAATGTCACCATATAAACCATTGTTCCATAAATTACTATCTATCGTAATCCCTGACTGTATTGGTTTAACTGTTTTTAAATCGCCAAAGATTTTTTTGTTACCACCACTTTTAAATACACTGTTATTTAAATCAAGGTTGTGTAATTTTCTTACATTATAATCATCAACCTCAGGTGTCATTTCAATTCCTGATGTAACATCGCCAAAACAATGGGAAAATTCAATTTCACTATTATTGGTAACACCTTGTTCGTACCATAGTTCATGGCCTTTGTTTCTTTTAATAACAGTAAAATATAAATCAGATATACCTCTTTTATTATGGTCAAGTATACCGTCAACATCAATTGTATCAGTAAATATCACCTGTGCAATTCTATCACCATAGATATTTTCACCATATGCCAATTTGTTTATATCACTGACTAAATCTTCACCATTAACATTGGTTATCTTCCTAAACACCCTAAAATAATACTGACAGTCATAAGAAGAAACATTCTTCTTGTAATAAAATGTTACATTTCTTCCATCAGTTGTTTTTATAATATCACCATCAACATTAAATTTATAAGCAATATCACTGAATTTAAAAGCAATGTATCTATCAGTATCTTTACCTTCGTAATCACCGGTTTCAATGATTTTAATCTTATTATTTATTTTATTAAGTGTTGTTTCGTTTTCAACCCTATAAAACAAAGTAATATTATCTTCAGGTTTTATTGTTGTCTTAAAAATTGATTTCAACCTAACCAATCTTGTTCCTGATGCTGTATATGTTATTTTATAACCAATAACTTTTATTGCGCCACCACCATCATTATCAGATAAATTACTTTGCAAACCCATCATTTCATTTAACTTCATGAGGTCTTTTTTATAAGGATAAGTTAAACAATAATCCCAATTTTTTTCTATTCTATGTCTATATTTATTCACTTTTGGAATAAACGAATATAATGAACGGTCAGGATATAAATCAATTAATTCACAAGATTTATTATTGTTCATTACTTTATTAACAGCAATGTCTAAATCATTGTTGTTTTTATTCTTAACAGTAACATTGGGTATTGCAACATTTGTTGTGTTGTAAAAACCATACCAACCGTCAACCTCTTTAAGATTTTCAGAAAAAGCATCATATAAACTCATTAGAGTATCATATTGATAAACATGTACTGTATTCTTAGTATTTGCAGTATCAACCAATGAAACAGTTTCTTTTACCTCATTGCCATCATTGTCCCTAACAAAATCTTTTAATGTGTTAAAAACCGCATTTTTTGTCTTTGTTTTATTAATGTAAATGAAATCACTTTTTCTTAAAAGATGATTATTAAATATGTCAAAACCACAATGATAAACATAAGGTTCACCATTAGAATATAAATCAGGATGTGTGTATTCAGTGTCTCGTAATGCTTGCCTCCAATCAAATGCGGAATTATTCATTGCCTGTCCTACATCACCTGTCTTACTACCAACCAATAACTCACACTTGTCAGAACCTTCATATCTTACAACCTCAGTCCTACTGTTAAACAAAACATTACTGCAAACAGGATTAACCGTTAATATAAGTCTATATTTAGTACATTCATCCCTTTCTTTAAGATATAAACTGTTCAGACTTAAAACATCAGTTGTGCTGTTATATGGTAATAATTTAGCCCTTGAAGATAAATCTACCCCCAAATAAGTGTTTTCATCAACCGATTTTTTACTTCTATTTTTCTCTAAAAATACTTGTCTCATCTTTAACCAATTTCAGGATATATCCTTATTAATTTCATATTAGTTTTACTACCTTCATTTTTATATACCTGCCTATAGGCAACCACATAATCGTTTGTACCAATGTTCATAGGTGTTCCAAACTTAATTTCTGTTAAACTACCATTTTCAATAGCATCTGATATTTGTTTGACATAGTTAACAAAAGCACTATTATTGTTGGTATTCCTGTATCTTTTAACAACATTCACAAACTCCCTATTTAATGCAGGAACAATTTGCCCACCATCATTACGATTTAAATCACTAATCATTTGGCTAAGGCTATAACTATCACCAAGTGAACGGTTTTTAGTTACTACTACCCCACCACTAACATATGTATACGAAACACGACCAGAAGTTGCAGTAAGTGTAACTAATTTACCATCATTATCACCGCCATAATAAGTACTAAAACCATCCATAAATTGACCAAACATTATAACACGGGTAATTTCACCTTCTTCCATATTAACAGTATACATATAACCACTTTGTATTAACGGACATGGAATATTTTTAACCAAATAATATTTTTCTTCTTCATTATCATTAATGTCATTAACTAAATATGTTCCACTCGAATCAGTACGTTTTACTATATTATTAGCAGCATTAATACCCTCACTTTGAGTAACACTTAATAAATTAATACCAAATGGTTGTGTTTGCTCGTCAGTTAAATTATTTGGTGAACCTTCAGTTATTGAATAAGACAGTACATCAAAAACAGTACTCCCACTATCAGATAAATTATCACAATAACAACCAGCTTTAGCATCAGGTATTTGTAAATCATTTGTTCTTCCTGTAACAATTATATTTTTATCATTAAATGTACTTTCACCAAACTGCCCATTATATGTTAACCCATTGAAAACATCTAAATATGCTTGGTATCTTTCATCATAGTATCCTATATTATCACTATCATCTAAACCCAAACTTATCCAATCAAGAACATATGCATTTACATAAAATGGTCTGTACATTACAGGATATTTAAATGTCTTGTGCCAAGAAAGCGTTTCACCTTCATTTATTTCATCACCTTCATACCTGAATTTATTACCACCCAAACCAACACCATATAATATGGTGTCATAACTTGTTTTAAATATATAACCGGTATTAGTGTTAAATGAACCTGTATTTGTTGTTACCGTATATGAACCATTTGTTTCAGTTATATTACTTACCGTAACATTACCTTCTTTTGATGATGCAATCACACCATCATTAACTACCATTTCACAGAAATTTTGTCTGACAGTCACACCACTATACCATGTGGCAATTACTGTACTATTGTCAACTGCACCATCAAATGTTTCGTTTTCACAATAATAACCATTTGTTAAAACCATACCGTTAGCAACTTCTTTTTCGGGTTGTCCAAACAATGTCGTAGAAACTTCACTATCATATAATGTATTTAATCCAAATACATTATTTCTGTAATAATCAGTATCAACATCTGTTCTTCTAAATACGGCATATCTCTTTAACCAATTATCAACACCATTATCAGTTCCAATGTTATTCCACCAACCATCAGCCCATGTTGATAACTTTGTACTATATGGGAAATAATAAGACCCTAAGAACAAATCAATATTGTCAATACCACCTACCAAATAACTTCCATAGAAATATGATTTATTACATGTATTCCAAATATAAACATCATATTTTACACCTGATTTCCATAAATAAACCCTTAAACCTTCACTATCAGTTGTGCCTGTTTGCGCATTAACATTTGTACCACTTGTAACACCAACAATTGCTCTGCCATAATATGATTCAACTGTGCCCCACTTATTCTTCTCAACAATTGTTACATTTGGTGTAATGCTTTCGCCATCCATTATAACATCTTCTATGTCAATATAACCATTACCTAATTCTTTTGCTTTAACTGATACTTGATTAAATGACATTTCAGTTGTTTTAAACTCAAAATCTTTTGTTGAAATGTTTGCACTGATTGAATCACCACCTAATGTTATTGTTTGTCTTGCTTCAACCAAATTATCATCATTAGCAATAAAGGTATATGAACCAAATGGTAAATTTCTTGTATCAACAGTATAAATACCACCATTAAAATGTATTTCGTTTGTGGGTATTTCAACTGTAACCAAATTACCATTGACATCATTATATTCATACCTAATATTTAATCCTTCAATTGCATCACTACCAAAAATGGTTACTTGTGATGTTAAATTACATGTATTAGGTACTTCATTAATATTAATTTTTAAACTTCTCTTTAATATACTTTGATTTTCACATACTGAGAAAAACTGTTTATTGAACTCATCAAAAGCAGTTGCACCATTTCTTAAACCAAAGTAAAAATAAAATGAATTTTCATATTGCGGTAAACTATAATTACTACCTTCCTTTATTAAAAACCTCTTACCTTGCTCATTCATGGAAAGGTCTTCAAGACCCATTCTAAATTTATAATAATCTACACTTGGTATTTCTAATGTTCTTGTAAATGTTTCACCGGTTTCATTAATATCTTCATTTTCGTCTCTTTCAATTACAGCATCTAATGGTGCATTCATTGACATTAATTCAGCATATTCATCCTGAATATCTAATTTAGTATTATATTTAACATCATTTCTAACTTTATTATTAAGTGCACCATCAAAACCAGCATTCCTTAAATAAATAAAATCATATATTGGATAGCCTGTCTTATCATCATATTTATTGTCACATAACAATCTCCTATGGTTCATTGTAGCAAACATGGTTCTAAACTCTGAACCATTGATTTCATCATTAGCAATTAAACCTGTCGGTACAAAATACCTTGCATTAAGATTATATGTGCCATTGGATTCTTCAATACTTCTCACCTCTTCCCTTCTCTGTGATTCATTTGAACCAACCTCACATATTCTCTGTAAATTAATACATGATTTAATATTAGTTTCTGAATTTGTGCATGACATACCAAGGAAATGACCACCAGGGTAATATAAACTTTGGTTAACATTTGTACTTTTCTTTCCTTGTCCAGGTCCTGTATAATTCCAAGCAATACCTGCTGCTTCTGTTAACGGAATAGTATCATCAAAAAATGAACCATCCTTATCTTCTTCAATTAAACCATATGTAATCCTATCATCCTCACTTGTTGAATAATAATTTTGTGTTCCAACATAATTATTGTCAACTTCTTGCGCACTATATGGGAATTTTTCCATGTTGTTTCTTTTATCATCATCATCTGTTGGTATATCTGATTCTTTAGGATTAATACCATTGCAAATTGTACCTGTACCATCCGCATATAACTGGCCATCATCATCCATATTAGTCAATGCCAAATTTGTCGGCATAATATATGATGAACTTGTCAAATATTTAAATGCCTGTGGTATACCATACATGTTACAATCAAGTAATGAACCAAGCAAAACAATATCATTGGCAAACAAAATTGTCTTTTTATTGGTGTTGTATCTCCATTCACATGGTTTAAGATAATAAACATATTGTTGTTTCATTGTCTGTGTTTCGTGAACAACACCACCATTTCCTATATAATTCTTGGTTTTACCACCAAATATACTAAATCTCTTTTTACCTTTGGATTTATGACATTTTTGTTTGTTTTTACCACTGACACAACCATTAGCTGTTGTTATACTGTTAATAATTCCACTATTTGATTTAGCATAACTTAATGCACATTGTTGTACATAATATCTTGTTTTTTTGAATATACTTGTATCATCAGAACAAGATTTAATCTTTTGCTTAATCCTAATTAAACCAAACAAAAGATTTCTTTTCTTTCTAACAAAACGCATCCATCTTGGCATATATATAACACCATTAACCCAATCATTATAAAAATCAAAATTGATAACTTTATATTCTTGGGCTAATGCCATTTCAACACAGGATATTAAATAATCAGTTTTTATTGTTAAACAAATATTATCACCTTCGTCCTGATTTCTTGTTTCAATAGAATTTTCGTCAAAAAGTTTGTCACTATTATCTTCAGCATCTTTCTTGTTTTTTCCACTTAAATAATCTAAAGTTTGCTGTAATAAATTTACTTTTACTCTTCCATATTTATCAGTTTTTAATTTAGAAGATGAAATATAATTTTTCCTTACCGGTGCAAAATACCAATTCTCCAAATCAGGGCACAAACCATCTGCTATTGTTATATACCTTGTTTCAACAATAGCATCATTATCAATAGCAGAAGCAATAAATAGGCTTCTTGCTAATTTTGCCATAAATTTTACTATACTGTTAATAACATTATTAACAATATTTACAACCCTAATATATGTTTTTATCAATGCACATAATATTGTAAAAATTAATGGTAACTTAATTCTAATATTATTATATGGCATTGGGTTATTGTTTCCATATATATTACAATGTTTAATACCCGTAAATCTTTCGGTTTTAATATTTCTGCTTTTTTGAAATCTTGGTATATATGATTTTACAGTATAGACATTGTTCCACATTAAATCCCTAAATGAGTCCTCCCTTGTGTTTGAACCAAATTCATAATCATAATCCTCATGTTTATTGGTGTTTCCTGACAATGTTTGTGGATTATGTGGAACAAGAACCTTTGCACGGAAATAATTATCTATATTCATTTCATTGTCTTGCATCGAAACCCTGAAACGAACCCTTGTTCTTGTAGGAATACCTTTACTTGGGTCATCCGTAGGAACCATATTACCGTACTCATCAGTCATCATATAATCAAGGTTCATTGGTATCTGATAACACCAAACACCGTTTCCATCAATTAATTCAGTACCTTTAATTTGAAATTCTTCAACACTTCCACCAGGTGTTTTTCTAATCATTTCAATTGTACCTTCACCTGTTGTAAGTTCATCCATTGCACCCATTTGGTTTGTGGGTACACATTTCTTACTAATACCATTTGATGAATTATCCGCAACAACCGAACCAATAAAAACACATGTAGGTTCAAATTTAAATGCAACATCAATATCAGCCCTTGTTATACCAATTGTTTCACCATTATCAGCATTACCCCAAAACGGTATTACATTAACAACTTGGTCCTGTGAAAATATTTGACTTAATGAGTCCAAATTGGTTCCCGTTTTAAATTGATTGGGGTTTTCAAATTGTTCAATGGTATAACCTTTATAAACGAAATCTCTTGGTCTTTGGGATAAAATACCACAATCAGATAAATCCAAATCCATATGAAGTGTTTGAGTACCAACAGGAACACCTGCAATTATATAATCACCGGCATTATTTGTTCTTGTTGTATAAACATAATATTTGTCATAAACTTCAATAAGTGTATCATTGTCCAACAAATATGTTTTATTAGGGAAACTACCTACTACTTGATGACAGTTATCCACCCTATTATCAGGTAAAAGATTATACCTTAAACCTGCTCCGTTTTTTGATGAAGTATATTGATATGGATAAAGACTATTAATTTCTTCTGAGTTTTCAAAATCACCTTCTATAAACACGCTAATTTTGGCATTTGGAATACCAAAATTTTCATTTGCCAAAACCCTACCTACAATAACACCATAATTGGCATTATGTAATCTATACATGTCTTCACTTCTTAATTTTAAAGACAATATTTCAAAAGTATCATATGTTTGGTTAAGATTAACCGAAACAAATGAATCACTATTTATATTGGTTCTAATTCTCAAACTCTTATTAATCTCTTCCATAAATTAAATTTGCTTTAATTTTAATAGTCTTTCTATCCTAATATTTTTTTCCTTAGTAAAAATCATTTTAAATAAAATATGTAAAAACATAATAGGTATTAATGGTAACAGTATAATGTATACCCAAAGATGTTTAAAAAACTCCCTTATCTTAAAACCAATCATTGTTGATTTAGAAACAGGTATTTTGTTACCATATTTTTTATGTAAATAATCTAATTGTTGGTTTACTTTACAAGCACAAGCCATTATTTATATTGTTTTACATCTTATTCTAATATCTTTTTCAGGATATTTAATCTCCAACATTGCATCATTATCTGACTGTATCATATAATCTGATGCATCCAAATCAATTTGAGCAATTTTTGCACTACTGTCAACATCATAACCGGTTGCTTCACCAACTGTTTCTTGTGTTGTCATTGATTTAGAATAATTACCACTAAAAACATTATAAATTCTAATATCAATCAAATTTAATACACCATCAACTGAAGATATGGCCCTCTTTATATCGCCAACAAACATATCATCACCCATATTATGTTTGTTAATATCCATATAATCAGTAATTGTGCTAATAATATTTGCCATCACATCAGCCTTATTATAATCCTTATCAATAAAAACATCAACTTCAAATGACAAATTAATTATCTTACCTGATTTAATCTCCACATAATCATTGATTGTCCTATATTCAGATAAATAATCACGAATATTTTCAACCATGGCCGTTGGAAGTGTGTCATCCAACTTTTCATAATTATTTAAACCAAGTAAATATAACATTATTTTATTATTTTCCTCAGAAGCACTCACTCTGAACGGTGTACCATATTTAGGTGGCATTTCAAGTACCCTGCTGACATAATCTTTTACCGTAACACACCTGTTCTGTGCGCCACTGTTATATTTAATTAAATATCTTAATTCATCAGGTGTTGGCATATCCTTACCTGAAACAGATGGTGTTGTACTAACAACTTTAATTGACTGTCTTACGGAATCAATAATCGTCTTATCATTACCACCAATTTCTGAATTTAAAAAAGAAATATGATTAATAGCACCCTGTGCAACATTACTGACCTTTCCACCACCAACTCTGTAAAGAACAAATATCGTTGAGTTTTGCCAAGGTAAATAACCTAATGAATTATTCCTTATAATCCTCGAAATTTGAAATTTGGAAAATGCTTTTGCATCAGTTAAATCAACATCATCTGAGGTTGCATCAATTCCTGACCCAAACGTTATCTTCAAATACCCCTTATCAGTAAATTCAGTTATAAACTTATTGTTAACGTTTTTCCATTCACCCCTGACAATTGAATATGTTGGTATACAAACATCACCATTGAAATAACCGTATAGGTATGGCTCACCACCATTTTTTTCCCTATTAACACCCCATATCCTCTGTTGTGCCAATGAATCAACTTCAAAAAACCTTTCAACACCTTCACATATTTCACCATTCTTGTTTTTAATTATTTCATCTGGAGAATAAAATTCACCATATGAAGGAACACTATAAAGATTAGTACCGTCCCTAACAACAATTGATTCAACATTCATTACATTAGAATCAGGTAAAAGTATTTCCATGAAAGGTTTAATATCACTTGCAGTAACAGCCTTTTTATAAATTTTACTTTCACCAGCAATAACAACAGCCAATTTAGTTATCTTATAACTGACAATTATATTGTTACTGTTAAGCCTTGGTGTAATGGTTCTATCTGAATTTCCGTTGTTATCAAACTGTTTTGAAAAATCAACATCATCCAATAATTCAAATAACTGTGAACCTGCTGTTAACTTTGTTCCCCTCCTGATAATAGGTGCATATTGCCAATCAGGTCCAATATCACCTTTTGGTGGTAATACACAACTAAACTCAACTTCAGCCATGGAACCTTTCCTGCCAGGAACCTTAAAACCATTGTTTCTTGCCAATGCATATAATGATGCCTTTTCATTTGCACTTTCAATGTTGGTCTCCTGAAATACACGGTCAATATGATAACTTAAATTATCAGCAATATCCGCATTTAAATCAATCAACCATGAACCAATTGATGCATCATTAAAATCAAAATCTAAATCAGGGTAATATTTCTTAGCATATTCAATCAATGCCTGACGATACTCAGGGAAACTTCTATTTAAATATGATATACCTCTTTTATCTGTTGCCATACTCTAAATATTATATTTTTATACCTACACTTGTACTTTCAAGTTTATTTCCTTTCTTAACACTATATTTTACAATAACAATAATCCCATTATCACTCTTGTCATCACTAACAAAACTAATATCATCAAAAACTACATTATTTACATATTTGGCAATATCTGTCGTTAAACTTGTCTTTAACTGCTCCAATGTCATTTCATCTTTAGCACCAAATATGTACTTGATTAAATCAGTACCAAAATCAGGATTCCTTAACCTTTGACCCTTGGGTGTGAATAAAACATGTAATACCTCTGATTTTACTTTATCAGTTAACGTTTTGTCTAAATCCAAATATGTTTCTTCATCATTATTAGATGAAAACGGATATTTTATACCATATTTCTTTGTTAACATACTCTAATTTTTTGCTTTAACTATAAATAGTTGTAGTATAATTTTTTCTCTGTTAAAAGATAAGGTTTTCTTTCCAAAAAGTGAAGAAAAAACACGCAAAACATATAAACATATTTTTTATAAAATAAACTGTGGCAATATACCTCTTGTTCAAGATAAACAATAAAGAAAGCCGTGGGAAACATCCTACGGCTCATAAACAACGTAAAACAAATATTTTTTAAATTCTTGTTCCTTCCACCAAATCAAAATCGACCATATACCTTCTATTTGGTTTAGTGTTAACTAATAACCATAACGTCAATAAACGTTCTCCAAGGAACCCCCCAATGAATTTCTGCCAATTGTAAACCCTTGAGTCTAAATTAGTTACGTCAACACCTTCCATTTGATATCTAATATATTTTCCTTCAAGTGTATTCTTTTTTACATGTGCTAATATGTCTTCGTTTGAATTAATATTATTTTCTTTAAGCCAACCTTCAAGACAGTTAAATAAAAATTCACAAAATTCATCATATTTTTCGGCTTTCATGATATATCCTGACGAATAATACAGGTCTTCACCATGTTCGATATATTTATTCCACCATCTTCTATATTCAGGATAAAGTTCGCCAACAACCTTTCTTAACGATTCGAGGTCATCAATACAATGAGAAAATCTATAACCACCCCTTACGGTTTTTGCCGGAATATAGTCATAATTTTTAGGATAGTTATATGGTTTTGCACAAATCACGTCATAGTCCTCAAATATTTTATCAAAATCAGTATTTTCATCAATTCCTTGGAATCTTCTTCTATATTGGCAATTTCCCTTATATTTTGCATCCTTAACATTTTTCCATATCCAATATACACCCGTATTTTCAACATAGAAATAATTTTTATCAGATATGTTATCACCCGTATTATCTTTCAAGGCGCAAACATTATGTGGATTTAATGCTGCACCACATTGTATAGGTGTCATAATGCTATTATCTATAAAGTCATAACCTTTTTTTTCATAGCATAGCATAAATAGTTGAACATCTTTTCTTTTTTCACCCTCAAAAGGTTTAGCCGGTAACAAGTATGACATATTAATGTTTAAACGTTCCTTAATTACATCTACTTTTTCTTGTGTAAGTTCATTATAATTAAAGAAACGTGTTTCAATAAGATTTTGTACTCTACTTCCATCCCAATTTTGGTCTGGAAATCCTTTTATCATTTTATCACAATACTCATCAATTGTTTTTGTTGAATAGTGTCTTAAATATGCTTCTGAAAAGTCATAATCAGTAAAAGGTGACATCATTTTATCCCCACAACTAATACCAGCAGCATTACATTGGTTTCTAACATTAGTAACGTGTGGATTACCTGCGAATTTTATATTAACACCTATACATCTTGCAATTGTTTTAATATGATTATTTTCAGGAAAGTCATATGCAACATGTTTATTATAATCAATCGGTTTTGTAAATCTTTCCAACAATGGCCTTCCATCATTTCTAATTAAATCACTATCACCAAATATCATCCAATTAATCTTAATGGCATCAAAATCATTAAACTTTTCCTGTGATAGATATTCATCAATTGTTTTTGCTGTAGTTAATGTTAAAAACTCATCACAATCAAAGAACATAATCCAATCGTACTGTGTTCTATATTCAGCATAACATTCCTCATATGCCATTAATTGACATTTCTTTTTATTACGATAGTCTTTTAAAATAACAAAACCATCATCAATGTAATCACCAATAACATCCTCAAAATATTCCTCACCGTCATAGTTATTGTCATATAAACAGATGTTGGTAATTCCAAGATTTTTATAATATTCAACATATTCTCTAATATATTGATTTTCATTTCTTCCTATGCAACAAAGTAATGTTTTCATTTTTAATTCTCTAAATAATTTATTATATTTTTATTCATTTTTGCTAATGTTTTCTTACTTGTTTCAATAATTTTCTGTCTATTTTGCACAATAAATTTCTCAACATTAAATGTTTCCGGTTTATATAACTGTATGGATAAATTATTGTTATAAAAATTAACCAATGGCATTGTCATACACTGTTTAATATATACTTTATCACTTTCAGTTGGTTGCAGTGTTGTCATTTTATTTAATATTTTTACATAAATTTGATAAGTATCACAATATTTCAACGCTTCCTGAAATTCTGTTGTTTTTATTTTACTCTTTTTTTTATCACTAAAATATTTATCCATAAAATTACCAATTGTAGATATATTAGCCGAAACTTCTATTGAATATGAACAATATAGACCATAGAAAAAGTAACGAGTAAATTCACTATTACTCTCTTTTATAAAATCTGCTAAATATCTATATAGAATCATTGATTTTTCATTAATTCCATTTATTTTAGGTAATTTATCTTGAAAACAATGCATTATTTCGTGACACACAGTTGTTATTAATTTATATCTTGCAATTCCACCCCATATAATTTTTAATTCAATAACAGGCATATTATTTTCATCATATTTTCTAATACCCTGTACTGCTTTCCCCTTGAAACTTATATCCAATGTCCAATTACTAACAACTTTAACTTTTCCTACACCTTCTATATCACCAATAGTTTCAACAATCGTTGTTTCATCATTTCTCACGTTTTCCCCATTATTAAAATCATCAAATATTTTATCAGTAAGTTTTTTTACTGATTCATATTGTCCAGGAAATGAACCATAAGATTCTTTTAAAATCTTTTCAGCAAAATGTATATTTTGTTCATGTAAAATCTTTTCTTCATATAAAAAAATCTTATGTTTTTCAGCCTCTAACCACATTTGTTTTAATTTTTCATCCATTGTTTTAATAATTTAAAAATCTTTTGCAACAAAGAAATGTTCTCATATTTAATTTTGTTTTCTATTTTATTTTGTTGGTTCCATCTCTATAATATCGGCTTCATGTATTCTGCCATTAAAATTATGGAGAATATATAATGTAAATAATCGTTCAGCCAAAAATCCTGTAATACCTGTCTGATATTTAATCCAGTCCCATCCTATTCTTTGCTTATCAGGTGGACAAGCCTGTTGTGAAAAAGTACACACATGATTAAACACCCTATTTTCATCCCTTAAACCAAAGGCATCAATAAACTTAAAAAGAATATCAAAAACAAATTCACAAGCATCATTATATCTTTCTTTTGTACAAATAAAACAATTAGCCGGAATTAACTTATGCCCTTGATTAATATATTTGTCATATGACTGTGCATAGTCAGGATAAAACTTCTTTACAAGATACTCAATGGTTAAGAAATCAATGAAACTATGACAAAAAACATAATTCTGTGCTAAAGTTACCTGTCCCAAATCAATCGGTTTAAATGTGATAATATCTTTTTGTTTTAATATCTTCTCAATTTCGTCTTCACTTAAACCCCATCTTCTTCTATAATGTTCACTTCCCACATATTTTACATTATTAACATTTTTCCATACCCAATACATACCTGTCAATTCTCTCATTATGCCATTTAAATTAGACACATTATCGCCTGTATCATCACCTACAGGGCAAACATCAACATCCTTATGTAATGTTTTTCCAACATGTATTGGCGTATGTATTTCGTCATCAACCAAACCATAATCAGGTACTTTATGTGTATAACAATAAAGTTGTAATCTCTTAGATTTTTCCATAACTTTTACTTCTTTTTCCAATAAGATAATGCTTTTTCAATTACCGGTGCCATATCATAATATTTATATTCAGCCAATCTTCCACCAAATATAACATTATTTTCACCGTCAGCAAGTTTCTTATATTTATTATATAATTCAGTATTTTTCTTATCATTAATTGGATAAAATGGCTCCATTCCTTCCTTAAATTCAACAGGAAATTCCCTTGTTATAATTGTATATGGTATTTCATTAGATTCTTCATCAGTTAAAGCCTCAAAAAACTTATGTTCAACAATACGTGTATAATTAACATCCTTTGTTGTATAATTAACAATTGCTGTCCCCTGATATTCAGTTCTATCAGTATAATAACCATGTTCCCATCTTAATGTTCTCCAATCAAGACTACCATACTTATTATCATAAAATTCATCAATTCTGCCTGTATATACAATTGTCTTTGCTTGTGAATCCCAATATTCCTTATCCTTTAAATAATCAGTATCAGTTTTAACTTCAATACCATCAAGCAATTTTTCAAATATCTGATTATAACCACCAATAGGCACACCTTGATATTTATCATTGAAATAGTTGTTATTATAGTTAAATCTTAATGGGATTCTCTTAATAATATCAGCAGGTAAATCTTTACAATCCCTACCCCACTGTTTTTCTGTATACCCCTTAATTAATTTTTCATAAATGGTTTTTCCTACCATAGAAATTGCCTGTTCTTCCAAATTTTGTGGGTTGGTAATACCCATTTTATCTGATTCAATTTTTGCCTTTGCATCTGCTGATGTTTTAACATCATCCCAAATTTGTTTAAAAGTATTCATGTTAAATGGTAGGTTGTAAACCATATCATCATCACTATTATAAGCAAGTGGTGAATTAACATAATTATTAAAATCAGCAAACTGTGTTACAAAATCCCATGTCTCTTTATTATTTGTGTGAAAAACATGTGGACCATACTTATGAACTATTATGTCACCAAATTTTTCCGTTCTACAATTACCACCAATTTCATGCCTCTTTTCCAACACAAGACATTTAAACCCATTTTGTTTTGCCATATAAGCAAATACGGAACCAAACAATCCGCTTCCAACTATAATATAATCATACATAATGTTTTTTTTTTAACAAAATAAAATAATAAACACAAAAAGTAAACAAAAAAGAGATGGAATAACATTCCATCTCTAATTAATTTTCATATCGCCTAAAACTGTTTCAACATATTCAATATCTTTTGGTGTTATTTTTCTGTTATTCAGATATTTCTTATCAATTTCTCTAATAATATCACTGTTTTCTTTTTCAGTAATATATTGTATACATCTTAGAACAATAATTTTATTCAGATTTTTATAATTATATTTATCAGCATACACATCACCATCAATTGTTTTTAATACTTTTAAATAATCAACACCAATAGTTTTATAATATCTAAATAAATTAAGGCAAAGATTTACATCATCAACACCCATAAGACATTTTATATTTATCATTTCAAATATATCAGTCATCATCTGCTTATTAATAATAAGAAAATTTCCTCTTAAAAATGGTATTCCCTGACTACCAACATTTGAAATAACTTTTTGTCCATATAATTCTCTTTTATTTGTATCCATTGTTTCCAATGTATCCAACAGCAAATCAGCATTAATCCAATTAGATGTATTTACCCTTATAATAAAATCATAATCTTTCTTTTTAAAAACAGCCAACGCTTTCAATGTCTTTAAAAAACTTCCCTCCAAAGTATCATCACAATCAATTTTAAGAACATCACCCTCAAACGTGTTATCACCATCCCCACGATAAAAGACCAAATCACAGTTCTTCCTGAGTCTTTTACCCCAAGTTTCCCTAATAATTTGTTCTTCATTCAAATATCTTTCTTTATTACAAGACTGAACTAAAAATAAAACTGTCATATTACTTTAAATTATCTATTAAATATTTTTTTATGTTTTTACCTTCTAACATTTGAAATATCACATCATCAAAAATAACGTTTTCATAATATTTCTTATATGAATTTTCACTCCTATTATCCATATAAACAACCTCTTTATAATAACAGGCTAATATTGGTATTGCTGGTATCATCATACTGTCACCACTAATAAATAATTTCTTTTCATTATCAATTGTTTCATTAACTATTTTACAACATGAATGATAACCCCTAAACAATCTATGATAATCAGAATCAAAAGTTCCTTTACCATCCATTCCGTGTAAACAAGAAAAATCTTCATGTTCAGCCAATACCTTATTATTTTTTTCAATTGTAAACCTTAAATCTTTATTTTTAGGTATAAGATAACTTAAATCAAAATTACCATTTTTTGTAAAATAGGGTACATATTCAAAATCACTAATATTAAAATTAAAATTTTTAATATATAAACTCATTAGTGGTAATATCATTTTATAAAAATTATCAGGATATAAATGATGTTCATTACCAAACCATCCATCCAAGAATTTAACATTTAACCAACCAATATCAATTACCTTTTTATCTTTAAAAAAATCTGTATATTGTGACCACGACCACGGTGTTTGTCCTGGTTTCAAAAATCTCATATAATATACACTATCATTTGTTTTTGCTAAAATTGACGGTTTCTTTTGTTGGTGTCTTACACCCCAATTAAAGGTATCACCATGAAAAATACTTTTATCAAGAACAGTTATATTTGTATCATTTCCATTCTGTCTATCTTTCCATAAACAATAATACAATGACAATTGGTCTCTGTGAGATTTTTCTTTAACCTCATTCCACCATAATTCCATCAATCTTTTACAATTTTCATTGTTATGGTATCTTAATATAATACAGTTTTGTGTTAAGCCATAATGTAATGGCATACCTTCTTTGTGATAAGCAATTACTTGGTCAGCCATTAAATGACTGTCATCTTTTTTAGCATATATACAAGCCTTTGCTTCCTCATAAATACAGTCTCTGTCAGGATGCTTACCAATAAAAATATAACCTTTTGATTTAGCACAATTTTCTTTAACAAATTTGTTTACATCACCAATAATTTGTACATTACCATCAATATAAATCGAAAAATCGTATTCAGGTAAATACTTATGTGCTAAAATTTTAATATTTCTTTGCTGTTTAACACTTGTTAAACCTTCTAACCCTTCAGGTAATGGTCTTATTTGCCATGTTATGCTTTTTAAATTTGGATTATCGGTAAAACAAACAAAATCATATCCCTTAACCGATGGTTGTTCTATTAAATTATCATAACCACCGGTAATAACTGTATATATTACTTTTTTATTTAACATATTAATTAAAAATTATGTATTTTATTTTCACCAAATTCTTTTCTTTTTTGTCTTGCTTCATATATTTTTCTTATCCTTTCTTGTTTATCACCACTTCTGTTGAAAGAAATAAAATTTGTGGCTTTTTTAATTGCAATGTCTTCTTTTTTTGTTGTTCCACTGCTTTCTAACTTCTGTTCAACAAATATTTCATTTTCAATTGAAGTTATTGCACTGTCAACATATGTTTCATAATTAGTATCAGGTTGAACTTCAATATATTTATTTGTTATTCTTTTAATAACCGCTTTATCTGCCGACATTATTTTAGCACTAACCTTATTGCAATAACTAAGATTTTTCTTTCTTACTTTTGAAGCAAAATTTGTTTCTTTTTTGACTGTCAAATTTTCAGTATGTATTCTTCTCTTAAACAAAACTTTGCTTATTAGTTTTCTTTTAACAAACTTCTTTAATCTAATTTCAAATTCAGTATCAGCACTGCATGACCAAGGCATATAACCACCAAATTTATCAAAAATACTATGTTTAACCCATATTTGACCACCTGCTACCTGCACACCCTTTCTTCTACCAAAATTTTCCATTTTGAAATTAAGAAAATCTGCATCACCTTTTTCTTTCATGATGGTTTCAACCATGCTTGGTAACATTAAATCATCAGAATCAAACCTTATTAAACTATCATATTTAGCCAATGACATAATGGTATTTGTTGTTATATATGTTCCCTTATTAGATGTCATTAAATATACCCTTAGGTTCTTATATTTACCCATAATGGTTTTCATGTATTCAAATGTTTCATA
>Ga0256405_10006584_pt1 | contig 18423 bp, 14 predicted proteins | sample RumenRJG_02DNA_FD_189096 | JGI IMG/M metagenome (GOLD analysis project Ga0256405, IMG submission 189096) | Bovine rumen microbial communities from Lethbridge, Alberta, Canada - RJG_02 | ecosystem: Host-associated > Mammals > Digestive system > Stomach > Rumen | place: Canada: Alberta... | reverse complement strand
TGTCAGCGTCATGACTGCTGTCAGTGTCATTAAACATCTTTTCATCATGTTCATTGGTCTTTAGTTATTAATAATCTGCTGCAAAGTTACAAGATTTCTCGTTAATAGGCTATCATTTCTGTTTCGTTTGCTGCGAATAATCGTTCACTGTATCATTATTGCTATAAAAGTTATCCTGAAAAGCAATCTTTCACCTTACCAAATACCTAATAACTAACTAAAACTAACTACTAACTAATATTTAATAAAAAACTTTTTCCCGTTGACGATATACAGGCCCTTGCTGGGACTATCTACGTGCTGCCCAGCGAGGTTATAAGCTTTACCATCCACTTTCTCACTATCCATTAGCGTAGCGCTGACACCCGTGGTTTCTTTCTTGACGAGCACGATGGCTGTGAAGTTGAAAGGATTGCCGCCTTCCTTGTTGCACTGAACCATGAGTCTGTCAACGTCGGCCAGTCTTGCAGCCATATCGATGCCCTCAAGGTTGAGCTCGGCATACTCGTTAGTCATGGTCATCGTCGTCTGATCACCCAACTTGCCGCCATCCCCCCACTTGGTAAGCACATTGATGACATAATCCGTGCGGTTAGCCTCCGAATAGAAGCGGATAGCCTTGTAGTCGCTCCAGTTGATACCATCGAATGAGGTCTTGGCCACCTCTAATGTGCTCCATTCGTCCATCCAGAAGTAGCCCGTCCAGACTGTGTTCTCATCGACATTTTCCTTGCCGTCGCCATACCATACCTTGGTAGCGGTGAAGCCCTTGCCGCAAATCTCCATTCCGTGCTCCTTCAGACAGGCAAGCATTCTCGGGGTGATGAACACTTCCATTTCGTGCTGGTCGGCATAGAGGGAATGGGCATAGCGTGTTCCGGGCAACATGCCACCGTTCGAGTGCAGTTCTATGACTTCTCCCGTGGCATCTTTAAATTCAACGACGATTTTCTGTCCTACCTGAGCGTCTGCAAACTTAGTAGCCTCGATAGTCAACGTGTTTGACCAATCTACTGCGTGCGTACCTTCCCAAAGATCAGTGGCCGTAGCAATGGTGGTTGTTGCCAAAAGGCAAAGGAGTAAAAATACTTTCTTCATCATTGTTTTGTTTAAAGGGTTAGACACTTGAAATTTTCTGAGTGCAAAATTACAGCAAACTGGCCAACCAGATAATAAAATATGTTACATAGGATAAGAGGAATCGTTCATGTAACATTTATCTGCATGATTGAACGATTATTCATGAAAAGCCGCCCAAGGCTCCGTGAGAAGGAAGCCTTGGGCGGCAAACAGAAAGCGTATTAACAGCGACTACTGCCGGGTGACTTTGACGTCGCTGACGGTGACAGAGCCACCATAGTTGTTGATGCTCCAGCAGTTCTTCTGGATGCCGTAGATGCGCTGGGTGTAGGCAACGTTGTCGTTGATGTAGAGCACGAGTACACTGTTGTCGGTGTAGATGTCCACTTTGTAGACGTTGTCCTGCGGACGGGCGAAGCCGTAGCCGTCGATGCCCTCGATGAAGCCCTTGCCTTCTTCGCCTTCCTGCTCGAAGTTCACCTTACGCCAGTTCTCATTCTCGGGATTCACCACTATAGTATAGTATTTCTTTGAGTCGGTTCCACGAACGAAGGAGAAGCCGAACTTGTCCCAGTTGTTGCTTGTCTTCACGGTGAAGGAGATGTGGTTCTGGGTGGTAAGACGGCTGTAGAGCACGTATGCGCCGTCGCCACTGAGCGTGCCGTTGGCATAGCCCTTGCTGTCCACGATGCTGGCAGCAGCCTCCTTGCCGTACTTTGCGGCGATGGCGGGAACAGCGCCGAGTGTCAGGGTGCCATCCTCATGCTGAATGAGCTTGTGGCAGACGAGTGCTCCGGCCCATGCGGGTTCTCCCTCGGCACCTACGTTGATGTTCTTCTCGTGGATGGTAGCTCCGACACGGATAGGACACCACCCCCAGATGAGGCGTTCGGTACCGTTGGAGGCAGTCTTACCGGCGTAGAAGGCGCGGCTGTCGAGCACGCCCTCCTTGCCGTCCTTGGGCCAGTTGGCACCCGGGTCGTTGAAGCAAGCCTTCAGGGCATCGAAGGTCGGTGCCATCATATACTTCACCTTGCGGCTCCAGGGGGCGCGGTAGCCCTCGCTGTAGACGATGTACCAGTAGTTGCCCATCTTGAAGATGTCGGGACATTCGCACATACGGTCCCAAACCATCGGGAACGATGCCACATGCTCCCAGTCCTTCAGGTTAGAAGATTTGAACTCGGCAAACTTCAGCTTCGAGGAGATGACCATGTGCCAGAGTCCGTCGTCGGCCTTGAACACCTGGGGGTCGCGGAAGTCGTTGGCATCGTAGCCATAGTCCGTGCCCTTGAGGCTCCAGAGCGCATCCTTCGTCCAAGTCTTGAAGTCGGGCGAGGTGGCACGGAGCACCACTTCATGGTTGGGTAGCAGCACGTTGTAGCCGGTGTAGTAGATGTAGTAGAGCTGTTCGGCCTCGTTATAGACGGCACAGCCCGTACCCAGCGATGCGTCCTGCAGGGCGGTGCTGGTGCCAGTGGGCAGCACCTCGCCGAGCGACTGGTAGGTGGCGCCATCCTTAGTGCTGATGCCCCAGAAGGGGTGGTAGCAGGCACCGTTGTTGTCGTACTCTTGCAGGTAGAGGACTTTGTACTCACCAGCCTTCTGGTCGTAGAAAGGCATGGGGTCGCCGCAGCGGCCGATGGCGGGGTTGTAGTAGGTGTTGAACCCGGCATCGTCGGTGGAGTTGAAGAACTCGGTGGTTCCGGCCCAGTTGCGGTCGGGGTCGGGGCCGTAGGTATCGTCGCTACAGGCTGTGGTTGCTGTGATACAGCAACATACGAGACAGCTGTAAATGATATTCAATATTTTAGTCTTCATAGTTGTTCTGTTATTTGAGTTTACCAATTACCGATGTTCTGGGTGTAGTGGCCGTTGGAGGCCGAGATCTGCTCGAAGGGAATGGGCAGGTACTCGTCCTTGTCGGCGGTGAAGTGAGCCTGTGAGTAGATGGCGCAGTGAGGCACCTCCTCGGCATAGTATTTGTTGAGAACGGCAGCAGCGTCGCCCCAGCGCACGAGGTCAAAGAAGCGCTCGCACTCCATACCAAGTTCCAGGCGGCGCTCCATCTTCACAATCTTAATGGCCTGCTCCTTAGAATAAGAACCCTTATAGTTGGTGACGTAGAACTTGACGCCGTAGAGCGAGGGGTAGTTGCCAATCATCTGGGTGCTCTGAGCGGCACGTGTGCGTACCTGGTTCACCAGCTTGACGGCTTCGTCGGCCTGTCCAAGCTGAGCGTATGCCTCTGCGCGCATGAGGAGCACATCGGCAAAGCGGAACACGATGCGGTTCATCGACGATGCCCAGTAGCTGCCCTTGATGAGGTACTGGCCGATGAGTGCGGGGTCAACATTCTGCTTCAGCGAGACGTAGTAGCCGTAGAGACCGTTTGAGCGGCTCCAGATGCTGCTCTCTTCCATCATATAGTTCTTGTTGAACATATAGGGCAGTCCGGGGATGCCCACGGTGAGGAAGAGTCGCGGGTCGGCATTGTCGTTAGCCTTGTCGTAGTCCTTCTGGTTGAAGTTGTCGAGCAGTGGCAGACCGTCGGCACCCGTACGATAGGCATTGACAAGGTTCTGCGAAGGCTTGTAGAAGTCGCAGCCGCCGTCGGTGGCACCAGGAATGTTGGGCGGGATGAGACCGTAGCTCCAGTTCAGGTTACCGTATGTGGAGCCGTCATTGCGCGAATACTGGATGGCCCAGAGGCTCTCCTTGCCGTTCTCATACTGCTCCTCGGGGCGGAAGTTGTTGTGCAGGTCATCCTCCAGACCGTAGTTGGCGTAGAGGTTGGGGGCAGTGAACTCGATGACCTTGTCCAGGTCGGTTTTCTCGATGCTTGTCACCTTGTTGCTGTTAGCGTCGTCCTGGTGATAAGCCTTGTAGAGGTAAACCTTCGCCAGGAAGGCGGCTGCGGCAGCCTTGGTGGGACGGCCTTTCTCTGTCTGCGTCTCGGGCAGGGTGTTGTATGCCTCCATGAGGTCGTCGATGATGAGCTGCCAGCCCTGGTCGTTGGTGTAAGTGCGGTTCGAGAGGTTGGTGTAATCGTCGTATGTCAGGCTCTCGTTCACCACGAAGGGTATGTTCTTGTAGAGGCGCTTCAGGAGGAAGTGTGCGTAGGCACGCAAGAACTTCATCTCAGCCAGTCGCTGCTGCTTCATGCCGTAGTCGCTCGTGTTGAGCAGTGCGATGGCGGTGTTTACACGCGAAATGCTGTTGTAGAGGCGCACCCACATGTCGTTGATGTTCCAGTTGGTGGTAAGCACACCCTGCTGCACCTCCAGCTGGTGGAACACGTCGCCGTCGCTCGTTCCGGAACCGCCCTTGTAGGCATCGTCGCTGCGGACGTCGAAGTTCCACATGGAGTAAGAGGAGTTGATGTCCTCCGACGAAGTGAATATAGCGTAGGCAGAGATTGCCATAGCTTCGGCGTTCTCTGAGGTTTTAACTTGCTCGTCGCTGAGCACGCCCTGCGGTGTATGCTCGTCGAGGAAGTCGGAGCAGGAAACGCAGAGGGCACCGATGAGACAGAGGCCGCAGAGAGAATGGAAAGTTCTATATATTGTTTTCATAATTACAATTTCGTTTATAACGTGCAATTCGTTGTCTTAGAATGAAATATTGAGTCCGAAGGTGACATTGAGAGGGATAGGATAGCCGAAGTTGGCGTTCTCCGGATCTACGCCGGTAAAGTTCTTCGACTTGATGGTGAGCAGATTCTGTGCCGACACATACATACGCAGGCGCTGCATATAGAGTTTCGAGGCGATACTCTCGGGGAAGTTGTAGCCCAACTGTATGGTGCGCAGCTTAGCATAGCTGCCATTCTCGACGAAGTAGCTCGACACGCGCTTCTCGTTGTTGTTGTCCATCGTACTGATGGAGGGGATGTCTGAGTCCATGTTGGCGGGACTCCAGGCATCGAGCAGTCGCTGACCCTTGTTCAAGTTCGAGATGTTCAGGCCGCTCCAGAGGTCGGTCTCCTTTTTCAGGTCGCTGATGACGTCGACACCCTGCACGCCCTGCCAGAACATGGTGAAGTCGAGATTCTTGTATTGCAGGTAGATGTTCAGACCCCAGGTGAAGTCGGGCACGGGCGAGTAAATCCACTCCTGATCTTTCTCGTTGATGACGTTGTCGCCATTGAGGTCTTTCCAGCGTATGCGGCCCAGTCCGGCACCATCCTGCTTTGCGTGGTTGTCAATCTCGTCCTGGCTCTTGAAGATGCCGTCGTAGACATAGCCCACCTGTGCGCCGAAGGGATGGCCCACGACACTCTCCACACCGTTGCCGCCGAAAGTACCCTTGGCAGCGATGGTCTCGGGCAACTTGGTCACCTCGTTGCGGTAGGTGCCGATGTTGCCGGCTACATCATAGCTGAACTCACCGATGTTGCCACGATACCCCACATTCAGTTCTACACCAGTGTTCTCCATCTCGCCGGCATTAATCCACTGGCTGCTACCCTCGCCCATCACGCCGATGCCGGGCATATAGACAAGGATGTCCTTGGTCTTCTTGAAGTACCATTCGAAACTGCCGTAGAGAGCGTTGTGGAAGAATCCGAAGTCGAGACCGAGGTTGGTCTGCGTGGTGGTCTCCCACTTCAGGTCGTCGTTGCCTAACTGGTTGCGCTTGAAGCCCGAGGGCAACGTCTGACCGCCGTTGGTGCCGGCAATGTCGTAGCTCGTACCGTAGCTCTGGCCGCCGAAGCCAGCCTCGCCGTAGTTGCTCTCGAACATCGTGTAGCGGGCGATGTTCGAAATTTCCTGGTTACCCGTCTGTCCCCATGAGGCGCGCAGCTTCAGGTTGTCGAGCCAGGTTTTGGTGCTCTCCATGAATTTCTCCTCGCTGATGCGCCAGCCGAGTGAGACGGAGGGGAAGGTGCCGTAGCGGCTGTTCTTGCCAAATCGGCTGGAGCCGTCGTAGCGCAGTGTCAGACCGAGCAGGTAGCGGTCGTTGAAGGTGTAGTTGAGCTTGCCGAAGTAAGAGAGGAGCGTGTAGCCCTCGCCCGAACCGTAGGCTTCGGCCTCGCCGACACCGGCATTGGGCCACATATAGTCGGGATTGAGCACCACGTAGTCGTACTTCTTGCCACTGAACCATGTGTCGTCCTCGCGATTCAGCTCTGTACCCACGAGGATGTCGCCACGGTGCTTGCCGAACTCGAAGTTATAGGTGGCGATAACGTTCCACATCCACTTCATCCAGTGCTCCTGCTTCGCCTCAACGCCGTTGATGGGATTGGCCACAGTACCCTCGGTGATGGGGTACTGGAAGATGCGCTGCTCCTTCTGTGCGTAGTCTATGCCGAAGGTGGTCTTGATGTTCAGGTCCTTGATGGGGTTGATGTTCAGGTAGGCGTCGCCAAACATGCGCCAGTACTTGTAGCGGTTGTCGCTGTTGCGCGTCAGGCGGGCAAGGGGGTTCTCGCGGTCGGGATAGCCGCCTACGGGACCGGCAAACTCGCCCTTTGTGGTGTAGACGGGCAGTGAGGGGTTGAACTGCAGCACATTCTGCAGGAAGCCGCCGGGAGCAGGCACCTCACTGGTGCGGTTCAGGGTGAAGTTCTCGCCAACGGTCACCAAGTTGCGGTCGCCCACCTTGACAAGTTTGTAGTCGGCATTCATACGTGCCGAGAAGCGCTCGAAGTCGCTGTACTTGATGATACCCTTATTCTTATAGTAGCCCAAAGAGAAGTACGACATGCCGCGCTCGGAACCGTTGCTCAGCGACACATTGTACTGCTGGATGTTACCCGTGCGGGTGGTCTGGTCAAACCAGTCGGTATCGGCGGCGGGCGTTGTGCTGGCAGCGTCGAGATACTTACTCATCGTGATGTTGTTCAGCACGGGCACGCCCTGCGCGTCGTAACTCCAGTCATAGTGGTAGCCCAGACCGTTCTGGTTGGGGTCCAGTCCGTCGTTGACATAGCCTTGCCACATCACCTGTCCGAACTGCTTGGCATTGAGCACCTCCATCTTGTGGGCATAGGTCTGCACGGCAAAGCTGCCGTCGAAGTCGATGCGCACCTTGCCCTCCTTGCCCTTCTTAGTGGTGATGATGATGACACCGTTGGCAGCGCGCGAACCGTAGATAGAGGCCGAGGCGGCATCCTTGAGCACCTGGATGCTCTCAATGTCGTTGCCGTTCAGCTCGTGCATGCCAGCCTTCGTGGGCACGCCGTCGATGATGTAGAGCGGGTCATTGTTGTTCAGCGTACCGATACCGCGGATACGCACTGTGGCCGAACCCGAGGGGGCACCGTCGGCAGCGATGTTCATACCCGGCACACGACCCTGCAGGGCCTTGATAGGGTTGTTCTCGTTCTGCTTGGCCAGCTCGTCGACGCTGACGGTGGAGATGGCGCCGGTGAGGTCGGCCTTCTTCTGCGTGGTGTAACCCACGACAACCACTTCCTGCAGCGACTGGGCATCCTCCTTCATCATCACCTTCATGCCGTTCTGGGCAGGCAGTTCCTGATTGAGGAAACCAACGTAGGAGAAGACGAGCATGGCACCCGCCTTCACCTTTAACTTAAACTTACCGTCGAAGTCGGTCACAGTGCCGTTCGACGTTCCTTTCTCCTTTACCGTTGCACCGATGACAGGACCCATCTCGTCCTCCACCGTACCGGTAATCTCTGTCTGGCCGTACATTGCCGTGCCAACCAGAATGAGCGTCATGCTCAACAGAAATCTCCTAAGTCTTTCCATTTGTTTTACGTTTTTAGTTCATAATAATGAAATTTGAGGCAAAATTATGAACTATATGGCTATAGTAGATAAAAATATCGTTCACTCCGTGCAATAATTGTTGCAATGTAACAATATTGCCACGGAATGAACGATATTTCTTAATTTTTCTGTTATCAATTCTTTCTCACGTCGCCCGGCACCTTACCGTATTCTTCTTTGAAACATTTGGTAAAATAGGAAGGAGCGGTGAAGCCGACGGTGTAAGCTACCTCGGAGACGCTCTTGTCGGTGGTGAGCAACAGCTGATAGGCACGATGCAGGCGGGCTGTACGCAACAGCTCGACGGGCGACGCCCCGGTAACGGCTTTTACCTTGCGGTAGAGCTGCACACGACTGAGGTTCATATCGGCAGCCAAGTCATCGACACTCAGGTCACTGTCTTCCAAGCGTGCCTCAACAGCCTCGCGGAAGCGGGAAAGGAAAGGAGAAGCCTCCCCAAGCCCCTCCGAAGGAAGGGATGTTTGGTTACCTGAAGAGACGGAGTTTTTCGTTGCATCATCTATCTGAACATCCCCTCCTTCGGAGGGGCTTGGGGAGGCTTTTGGGGACTCCATATTCCACAGCGTGTTTGCCACGCGCTCCTGCTGCATACTGATTTTCCGCAGATGGTAGAGGTAGAACAGTACGAAGACGATGACGAGCAATGTGATGATGCCGATGGTCATCCAATTGACGACACGCTGGGTATCAAGCTTGTGAAGATAGTTGTCGGCCTTGTCATGCAACTGATCCAGACGGTGAGCCTGGCGCATCAGTTCCTCGCTCTGCATCAGCAGCACCTGGGCATTATCGCGAGTCACCAGGGCAGACATCAGCAAGGTTTCCTTCTCGTAGGGCTTGCCCTCGAGAATGTTTACGGCTAACTCGATAATCTGGTCTCCATGGGTGGGATAGATATACGAAGCATCAAGCAAGGAGTCGCGCACTAACTGTATGCCGCCATTCTCTCCCGGCAGGCCGTCAATGCCACAAAAGAGAGACCCACCCCCAAACCCCTCCCTGTGAGGGAGGGGAGCAGTCACTTCCAGCATTGCACGACGGGCACCTATAGCCGTACGGTCGTTGGCACCGAACACAAGGTCTACGCGTACATCTTTATTATTTGCAAGCCACTGCTGGGTGGTCTCGTAGGCGGTCTGCTCCGTCCAGTCGCCCTGTAATGAGCCCACTACCTTGATGCCTGGTGCATTCTTGATAGCGTCCATAAAACCGTTATGACGCTCGATGGAGGGCGAAGAGCCTTCCAGTCCCTTAATCTCTAACACCGAACCATGTCCATGAAGCCGTGAGACAATGTATTCGCCCATGATACGCCCCATCTCGTAGTTGTCGGCACTGATAAAGGCGGTATATTTCCGCGAACTGGTCTTGCGCTCGAAAACAATAACAGGGATACCTTTGTCGTAAGCACGGTCAATGGCGGGCGAGATGGTCTGCACCTGATTGGGTGCAACAATCAGCAAGTCGATACCCTCATTCACAAGACTGTCAATCTGCTGCACCTGACGCTCGTCGCTATCGTAGGCGGCGGCAAACTTCAATGCCACACCGTCGTGGAAGTAGGCGCCCATCTTCAATTCCGCATTCTGCTTGTCGCGCCAGATGTCATGTGAGCACTGCGATACGCCAATCCGGTATTTTACCTTGTTTTCAGCACAAGAGGCAAGTATTGCTGCCAATAAAAAGATATATAGTAATCTTTGTAGCATATTGTTCAGTCCATTCTGTTTCTTATATATCCTGTAGCTCGCGCTGTCTTAAATGATTAATAAGCGAACACAGAATTTTGGTGCAAAGATACGAAAAAAGGCAGAATTGCCAAAGAAAAAAACTTTTTCTTTCGCTTAGCGCGCGTAATTTCATAATTATTTCATAACTTTGCACCCATGAAGTTCAAACTCTGGCGTCATCCGTTCCGCTTTTTCCGCATCCTGCGCTTCGTGTGGAAGGCACGAAAGCCCAGCACGGTACACGATATGCCGGCAGTGGTCGACACGTTCTGGCTGAAGAGTGGCTACGACGCGCTGACGTTCTTCGGCACCATCCTGACGCACTCGCAGCAGGAGGCCGACCACATGAACCGACGCTTCGACGAGCTGAAGAACCACGAGATGATACACCTGAAGCAGGCTATCAGCACGGGCGACTCCTGGTGGCGCTTCTACTGTCTCTACCTGCGCTACTACCTCCAGGGACACCACGCCCGCAAGAAGTACGCCAACGCGGGCTACTGGCTGAATCCCTTTGAGATAGAGGCATACGAGCACATGCACGACCTCAGCTATCTGGAGCAGTGTAAGAATGGTGCCACAGAGTGGCGGCGCTTTGCCGATATGACCATTGACGAGCGCATAGCCTACAAAACTCATAACCCATAAGACCGTCCCATAAGACCCATAAAAATCAATCATGAAGAGAGGGCTCATATTAGAAGGCGGCGCCATGCGGGGCCTGTTCACAGCCGGCATCATCGACGTGATGATGGAGCACGACGTGTGGCCCGACGGCATCGTCGGCGTCTCAGCCGGGGCTGCCTTCGGCTGCAACTACAAGTCGCGCCAGCCGGGACGGGCCATCCGCTACAACAAGCGCTTCGCCAAAGACGCACGCTACAGCGGTCTGCGCTCACTGCTCAGCACGGGCGACTACTTCAACGCCGAGTTTGCCTACCACATCGTGCCACGAGAATATGACCTCTTCGACGACAAAGCCTTCGATGCCAACCCGCTGGAGTTCGTCTGTGTCTGCACCGACGTCGAGACGGGGCAGCCCGTCTACAAGCAGCTCCGGAAGTGCTGCGAGACGACCTACGACTGGATACGGGCTTCGGCCTCGATGCCGCTCTGCTCAAGAGTGGTGTGCCTGGAAGGGTACAAGCTGCTCGACGGCGGCGTCAGCGACAGCATCCCCCTGGAGTGGGCCGAGACCAACGGCTACGAGCGTAACGTGGTCATACTGACACAGCCCCGGGGCTACCGCAAGCAGCGCACGCGGCTGATGCCCCTCATGCGCATCGGACTGCGGAAATATCCGAATATGGTGGAGGCGATGGACAAGCGCCACGTGATGTACAACCGCCAGCTGGACTACGTGGACGAGGCCGAACGTGGGGGACGCTGCCTGGTGATACGCCCCGACGGGAAACTGCCCATCGGACACGTATGCCACAACCCGGAACAGATGGAGCACGTCTACCAGACAGGGCGCCGGGCGGGGCTGCAATATATCAACGAAATCAAGAAATACTTATGCGAATAGACATCATCACCGTACTGCCCGAAATGCTGGAGGGCTTTGTCAACGAGTCAATCCTGGCCCGCGCCCAGAAGAAGGGACTGGCCGAAATACACCTGCACAACCTGCGCGACTACACGCTCGACAAGTGGCGCCGCGTAGACGACTACCCCTACGGCGGGTCGGCAGGTATGGTCATGCAGTGTGAACCGATAGACCGCTGCATCAGCGCCCTGAAGGCGGAGCGCGACTACGACGAGGTCATCTTCACCTCGCCCGACGGCGAACGCTTCGACCAGCACATTGCCAACGAGCTGTCGCTGAAGGGCAACCTTATTATATTAGCTGGCCACTACAAAGGCATCGACCAGCGCATCCGCGACCACCTCATCACCCGCGAAATATCCATTGGCGACTTCGTACTGACGGGCGGCGAACTGGTGGCGGCCATGATTGCCGACGCCGTTGTCCGTGTGGTGCCCGGCGTCATCGGCGACGAGCAGTCGGCCCTCTCCGACTGTTTCCAGGACGACCTGCTGGCCGCCCCCATCTACACCCGTCCTGCTGACTATAAAGGATGGAAAGTGCCCGAGATACTGCTCTCGGGCAATGAGGCAAAAATACGCAGCTGGGAACTGGAACAGGCCATAGAGCGCACACGAAGGCTACGCCCTGACCTGCTGAAAGAAGAATAACCCCTAGAACCACTAATTTTATTTAAACTACGAATTTCACTAATTACACGAATTTAATAATAAACAAAGATTTTAAGATTTAAAAGATTTTGAGCCGACAGACGACAAAGATTACACTATATTGAACTACGAATTGCACGAATTACACGAATTTAATAATAAACAAAGATTTGAAGATTTAAAAGATTTTGAGCCGACAGACGACAAAGATTACATTATAATGAACCACTAATTGCACTAATTTCACTAATTTGCTACGCGTAGCAAAAATTAATGGAAAATTCGTGGTCATTCGTGTTAAAATTAAAAATAGGCTTCTTTATAATTTTGAATCAAATTTTCTTATCATTTTGAGCGCAGCGACCCATGAATTGTTTTTCGAAACAAATTACAACAAATTACGATAAATTACGCTAATTCGTTTCCCTACAAATGCCCTGACAGGGCATATTATTCCTAATTTGTCGAGACAGATTATTTCTAATTATTGAGACAGATTATTCTAATTCTTTCTCATTGTTTTCCGAAACAAGCAATCTGCTTCTGTCTGTTTTTTTGAAACGAATTGCCGTAATTGCTCCGTGATTATTATTATGGAAATTACGGCTAAAATTATGATTATTACGGCAATTCGTTTCCCAACAAATGCCCTGACAGGGCATATTATTCCTAATTTGTCGATACAGATTATTTCTAATTATTGAGACAGATTATTCTAATTCTTTCTCATTGTTTTCCGATACAAATCATCCCCGGAATGTTAGCGCGACGACTCGTCGGGCACGAAGAGCGGGTCTTCGGGCATCACCATCGTCGGCTCCTGCCCGGCGGCCTTGAGAATCTTCTCTGGCACGTACTTCTTGTCGACGACGAGGCGGAACATGTACTCGCGGAACCAGCGGTCGGTCATGATCAGACAACCCTTCTGGCCCCAGTCGGCTCCCCATGAGTTTTCCACCTTCCACTTCGTGGCCTTGCCGTTAGCGTCGAGGTCGACGGCACAGAGCGTCATAGCGTGCGTAGACCCGCTGTCGAAGGTGGCGATACGCTGTGCCTTGTCCATACCGTAGGTTGTGCCGAAGAGCGAACCGTAGTCAAAGTTCTCGGTGTCGGCGTAGCCACGCTTGCGGTCGAGCTGCTTGCCGACGTCGTAGCTGCTGTAAAGCTTACGCCCGTCCTTCAGCGAGGCAATGGCCATCTGCTCGATGTCGTCCATCGGCAGGTTAACGTAGCGCCAGTTATGACCGTCGTAGGTATGGCGGTCGTACTCCACCTCGTAGGTCTTGTAGTAAGGACGGCGCGGGTCGTTCATAGCCATGATGAACGTGCCGTTGACGGGACCGCCGACGACCTCGTTGTAGAAGGTCTGTGGCGTGTACTGCTTAGGCGCACCGACGGCGCGCCCCTTAGCCGTCTTGAAGGCATACGTGAACTTCTGCGGCGGTGTGCCGATGGTCATCTCCAGCATACGGTAGACCTGTGCCAGCATACGCACCTTGGCCTTGTTGAGCGATGTCTGACTCTTACCCTTGGCCACCATATCGCGCAGCTGCAGGCCATATTCACGCAGCTTGGAGTTTATCAGCTGTCGGGCCTTCGACGTGTTGTCCGACGAGTACGACTCGGGCATCACCTCCTTCGGCACAAGGCCGTATTTCTCCGTCAGGTCGGCCACGCCGCAAAAAGTGCCGCCGTCGTTCAGCGGGTAATGGAAGAAGAACTGCACCCGCTGGTCGTCAATGGGCTTCGTGCCGGTGTCGACGATGCCTTGCAGCATGAGATTGGCCTTCTCCAGCTGGTCGTAGAAGAAGAGGTAGGCCTGCGAGAACTCCAACTGAATGGAATCGCCGTGCTGACGGGTATAGTTGGAACGCAGCACATTGAAGCCGCTGAACATCCAGCAGCGGCCCGACTGCTTCTGATTGGTAATCGACTGCGACGGCGTCTCGATACTGAAATAGGTGTCAAAGTCGGCAGCATTCTGGCGGTTCTTGGCCAGGTCGTCGATGGCATTGGCGGCAACGGCATTAGCCAAAGCCTCGCTGACAGGTGCCTGCTTTTGTTCCTTCACGATGTCTTTCAACATATCGGCAGAGAGTCCCCCACCCTTTGTCTGAGCCTGAAGCGCGACGGCACTTGTCAGGCTGACGGCAAACACAAAAATTCTTCTCATAAGGCAATATATATATTATATGTATGTGCAAAGTTACGGTTTTTCAGCCATAAAACACAATATAGCCTGCGATATTTATAGAGTTTTAATACTTGACATAAATCACGTTTGCGCGCACAGTAATAAAAAAATCGTACTTTTCACGCTACGGTTCCCAAATTGTGAGTACTTTTGCACCGTAAAAAGTTTTTAGATATCTATCAATTCATAAAAAACAAAAGAACAATGAAAAAGATTATCATGACAATGGCTGCCGCTGTGGTAGCACTGACAATGAACGCACAGGGTATGTACGTTGGTGGTTCAATGGGTTTCTCTACTACTTCATACGACGGTAGCACGCAGAGAACAAACATCAGCTTTGTACCTGAGTTCGGTGTTTCTTTCAACGATCACATCGGCGTAGGTATGGAGATTGGTTACTCTAATGAGAAGGACGAGTCAAATAAAGATGTAAAGACTGTTACAAGCAACTCTTTCCGCTTTGCTCCTTACTTCCGTTTTACCGCTTTCCAGCTGGGTAAAGTTGGTGTTTTCGCCGACGGTAAGTTCTCTTACAGCACAAGCACTGATAAGACTGAATATACTCAGGTTGGAAAGACCAACGTTGAGCAGACGGTAAACTCTATCGGCCTCTATATACAGCCCGGTATCGCCTACAGCCTGAACAACAAGTTCAGCCTCGTTGCCAAGTTCGGTAACATCATGGGCTACACCAGCAGCAAGCCCGACGTAGAAGGTGCTAAGGCTACGACACGATTCCAGTTCATGAACCTGAGCAACAACATTCAGTTCGGTTTCTACTACAACTTCTAACAGAGGGTAAAACAATAAACCTGAAAAAGGACACAATGGGGAGAGTCCCCACTGTGTCCTTTTTTTTCGCTATTCACCTTTCACAGGCGAGCCTTACTGCAGGCGCAGCTCCCAGCCCCTTAGCATAGCGAACCAGTCCATGCTGTCGGTGCCGTTTTCCTGTATCGCCATAGCCACACCGAGGGCCATCCAGCGACCCGGTCTGTCACTCGGGATGCCTAACGGCTCGTCGGGGTCGATGCCGGTGAGACGCGAGACGTTGCTGATATAGGCCTGCGTGTCGTTCTCGCGGGGCGGTGCCCACCTCGTTATGATGCCTCGGATGGTATAGAGGCGGTAGTTGTGATAGTAGGTACGTGTGAGCAGGCGGAAAGCGGCCCGCCAGCCCCATGCTAACGATTTGAACTGTACAAAGGCGCGGTCGCCCTGCACCTCTGCCATACCCTTCCACTGGTCTTTGCCGGTCCTGCGGATGTTCAACGGGTTGTGATTACGGATTCCTCTTGGTAACATCATTCTTAAACTATTAATCTATGAAACTCTTTTATTTAGAACTGCAACACTGCAACAACTGCAACAGCGAGAGCAGAGCTATTCCTTTTTCTTATTCACATTCAGGGGCGTACTATTCGGGAAAGCGATGCTATAGGCAGTATCGAGCGCTTTCAGGTCAACCTTGTAGTAGCTGATGCCGGTCTTGAGAGACACGAGAGCACGGAGTAATTCACGATGCTTGCGCGGATAGAGTGACGGCAGCGGCAGTTCGTCCCAGCCTTCCTGACCAGAACGGCTACACACCTCCCAGATGAAGTCGTCGCTGGCTTCAGCAGGGAACCACGACTTCAGCACACGACGGATGCAGAACCGCTTGCATTGCCGGTAGAGGAGCTGCCTCGTGCGCTCCAGCCGGAGCCAGAGCTGCACGAAGCATTCTTGGGTATTCTCGATTTCAATCATCATCAACCTCCTGTTCTGTTTTTGTACTTTTCCGTCTTGCCAAAACAGCCGCTCACCTCGTCATAGGTGATATAGCCACGATTCTGCCAGCTGCGCAACGTACCGTCACCGCTGCCCGACTTGCCTTGCTGCTGACGCATCTGGTAGTACTGCTCTTTGGTGAACTCATCGGGCAGCAGCTCCAGCAGGTTCTGCGGGCCCGACTGCCGCTGAATCTCCACCTCCTCGCGAAGCTCGCGCTCCAGCTGTTGCCCAAAATACAACATTTTGCACCATAAATTGTACCGCTGAGTCCACCGGACAAAATTTGTAATCTCCCTCGACCACCTGCAGCCGTGCGCCACGTAGAGCACCATTCCCTTCAGCCAGGCAATGACGTTGGCACGATACGAGAACACGCGGTAGGCCTCGCTCTCGTAGAGCTTTGCAGCATCCTGATTCTCCTGCTTCAGCTCCAGCGACAAGCGCTTGGCCTGAGCGCACTCTATCAGTCCGTTAGCAGCCTCCAACCGGTCGATATAGGGCTTCAGCTCCTGCGCAAAGGTGTGGTCGTAGATGCCCTGTATAGGTGCCGTCTCATCATCATCATCATCGTCGTTGCTGATAATCGTCGAGACGTCCAGTCGGCTCACCGTTCCGTCGTTCACCATCTTGTAGAAGAACTTTCTGGCATTGGGCGGCGTCGTCGACGCGTTGAAGTTCCACCTCAGGGGGGCTATGCCGCTGACCGAATCGGCACCTACGCGCTCCTGACCGGCATCAGCATTGTCGAAAGCCTTACGAATCAGCAAGCCCACTTCGTCGGCAGTACCCCTCGACGTTACCTTCTTCAGCCCCTCAATCTCGTCCACGATGGTGTAGATGAAGCGCTGCCCGTTGTTGTTAGCATCCACGATACGCTGGTTGAAGACGGCATCTGTCAGGTTGTCAATCAGCATCTGAATACAGATATCGGTTGGTCTGGGGTCTTTCTTCTGCCTCGCCCCCGGGTTCTTCTGCTTCCACTCCTGCTCGCGCTGGCGGTTGGGTATGTCGCGCTGCTTGATGTCCTCCATAATAAACTCGATAGGTTTCTTGATAGTACCCTTACCGATTGACTGCCGCCCAATCAGCACGTTCATAAACGTCGCCTCGTGCTCCACGTTGTCCCAGTAGCGGAACTTCACGCCGTGCAGGTGGGCGCCGAGTGCCGGAAACACCGCAGTGGCCACAGCAGGCTTGTAGAACCAGGGGACGTTCTTCGTCAGCAGCCTGATGAGCGGCGGCAGCTTCTCCGGCATCGGCGGAGGCGTGGTCAGCGTACCGCCACAAGCCTTCACGCCCTGTTGCGACTTCATGGCCTGCAGCACCTGCTTCAATCGGTAGGGCATACCCTTGCGAGGCTCCTTCAGCGCGTTCTCGATGGTCTTGCGCCACTCGGCCAAATCCTCCTGCGAACACGAGCCGTCTGGCCTTGTCCAGTAGTTAGGAACCACCGATAGCATCTTCTCCAACGAGTAGCCGCAGATGCTACGGATAGTAACCGCCAACTCGAACGTCAGCGCATTACGGTCGCCGGCGGTAGGCTCCTTGCCGTCATTGTACAGCTCCCAGTACTTCGCGATGATGTCCTTAAACAGCACCCCGTTGTATTCTGCCTCAGGGTCGTTGGCCACATCTGTCTTTACGGATACAGGGTCGACGGTCGTCAGGGGTGCAACATCCTCTAACGTTTCCGCAGGTGTAGCATCAAAGATGCTGTCATCCAGAAACAGCAGCTCATCGTCATCACCTGTTGTCGTAAAAAAGACCCTCGTGATGTCTTTTGCCTTGTCATCATACTCTACACCAAGCAGCTCGCTGGCCCAGCGGAGATTATTCTCCTGCGAGAGGTCTTCACGACGGCGGAACACCAGATGATAACCCTTTGTGGCCGACCGCTCCAACATCTGCAATCCCAGCTCGTCCTTCTTGCGCAAGACCAGCGCTGGCACACCCGCCATCTGCTTCGACAGCCATTGGGCAGCCTCCTCCGCCGACAGCTCTTTAGGAGCCTTGAAGTCGATATCCATACCCACCGACCGCGAAGCTGTCTTTGAGCCTTTCAGCGAGCCATCAGCATTAGGCAGACACGAGTAGTTCATCTCTACCAGCTGGTTCTTCCGAGTGGCATCCTGCTCGCGAACCGTCTTCAGCGTCTGATGCTGTTTTTCCGTATTGCGTCTGCTCAGGTATTCCTCTCTGTTTCGGATGGGGCGCATAAACTTTGCGCCACCATCCCCTTTGAAAATTTCGAATACACTCATATTTATCAGTTATCCATTGTTAATAATCAATTCCCGCATCACCTTCTGAGCTATCGTCCCAGCCTGCTTTACCAGCTTCTCGGGCAACAGCTCCAGCTGATCCTCGTCGAGCGAGAAGTAGAAGTACCAGCGCTTGTCCTGCCCTTGCGACAGCGAACTGTTGTCGTCGCGGAAGATAGCCTTGTTGCGCACGCGCTGGGGCTTCTGCTGCATATAGATGTTGCCGTCGTGCATGACCTGCACCTTGAAAGTTCCTGAGAACGCGTCGAGTAAAACATCTTCACAGCACTGGAAGTCTGCTATACGAAGTCCGTTCTCCAACAAGCCTAAGGTCAAAAGACCGTCAAGCATTACCTGTCTCTCTGGTGAAATAACAATCTTATCCATTGTCTTGAGTTGATTTTAGCGAGAAGAAGGTTGGA
>Ga0256405_10006583_pt1 | contig 18425 bp, 17 predicted proteins | sample RumenRJG_02DNA_FD_189096 | JGI IMG/M metagenome (GOLD analysis project Ga0256405, IMG submission 189096) | Bovine rumen microbial communities from Lethbridge, Alberta, Canada - RJG_02 | ecosystem: Host-associated > Mammals > Digestive system > Stomach > Rumen | place: Canada: Alberta... | reverse complement strand
TGCAAGGCGATGGGCAAGACGATGGATGAGAGTTACGAGCAGATGCTTCAGCAACTGAGCAATGAAGGCTGCACCGTCCGCCGTCTCTCACATGAGGAAGTATCCGATTTCGTCACCACCGCCCGCCAGAGCGAAGTACAAGGGCAATGGGTGAGCCAGAAAGAAACCGAAGGAATCAGTCATGTCCGCCACGTATTCGAGAAACTCCGCTCGTTGGTATATAAGTGTTCAAAGAAAAATTAAACATGCCTGAGTCAGAAGATTTTGCTCGCTATTGAAACAATATCTTCCAACGGAATAACCGTCCCGTCTTCCATGACCAGCGTCTTCTCCGCAACGGAAATGTGCCGCACCCGGCCGATCACGGTGACATACGCGCCGCCGGCCTTCCGTTCGTCCGGGACAAAGTATTCGATGGTCACTTCTGGGCGTTCCGGCAGATGGTCGATGAGAGTGGTGAGACGGCGGTTCAGTTCTTCGGCCTCCTGCGGGTCCAGTTCGTGCCTTTCGGAGGTCAGCCTGGCAGTTTCCCCTACCGCCGACTCGTAGCCCGTCAGCGCGGCAAACGGCGCAAACTGTGCGGTTTTGTCGAGCATCGGTATCTACGGATCGTTCCGCGATACGTGGTGCGGCAGGTGGATGATGTCATCGTAGGGCGACTTCATTTCCGGTGACCTCCGATCTGTTCGTTCCAGTCCTCCGGGATCGGCTGCTCGGTAAGCTTTGTGATGGAATGGCTACGGTGTGGTATTCTGAATCAGACTCCTGCCGAGTGAAGCGTTTTTTAAAAACATTTTCCTCGCCAAATTCTGAGTTTTTTGAGTCTAAAATCTGGTTTCAGACTGACTGTGTCGGTTTTGAAAACGGACCGCCATTTTTTTTGCTTCCATCGGATTCTTTAAATCAGAGTCAGTTTGCGCAGCCATCTCTAAAACCCGTTGACACAAAGGGTTTTACAAAACATATCGCCGTGTGTTTGAAACACACTCAGACTCCCGGATCAGACCGTTTTTCCGGAAAAATCCGCCGTTTTCAGTCTGAATTCTGACGATTCCGGGAAAGCCTCAAAAACTGGAGTGACTACACAACTCGTTCATAATCAGCAATAATGATTTTCTGAATCCTACCCAGCCGGGTGGCGGTTAAAAACTTGCCCGCGAGGGATTCGAACTCGAGGTTGGATACGATGGAGTTTTGAGGTCAGCAATCCTACCCAGTCGTGCGAAAATTGGCGGGGTGCGGTTTGAAACACGGTCGAGTTTGGAATCGCCACCCACGGTCTAACTGGTGATAATAGCGCCCCTCTGACCTCAAAATCGGCTGTATTATCACTACCCAAAGGGTGGCAGAAAAAAACTCTCCTACCATTTTTGGTTCTTCGGTTCCCGCGAACGGCTCTCCGTCAAACCCGGCATCGGCGGTCACGGCGGCGGCCCTGGGCGTGAACGTGTCCTACGTCCGGCGCTTTCTGCGGCTGACGCTGCTGGCCCCGCCCATCGTGGAGGCCATCTTCGAAGGGAGAGCGCCGTGGTCGCTTTCGCTGACGAAACTCGACACCAACTTGCCTTTCTCCTGGAAGGAACAGATGAAACTGTTCGGCATGGAGTAAAAGAAAAACTCCGGCATGGATCTGCAGAACGCACTTCCCGGCCGGAGTTTTTGTCTCTTAACATAACCTATCTATTTACCTTAACAATCTCGTTTTCTTGCAGCGTCTGTCTCGGAGATATCTGTGTGCGAGGTAAATATTTAGCAAAAATTACTCGTCTTCAATTTTGAGAGGTTGTTTGATAAAAAGGGGATCGCGCCCGCATAGATCGTTTGTGAATGCAGCCGCACATTCTCGACATCCTCCATCGCATTTGGAGTATTGGGAACACCCCTTGCATTCAACTGGTCTATTATCATGAAAAATGTATCGCCGCCAATATGGATTTTCTATCAAGATCCTCCATTGAGACCAATGGCATAATTTTTTTGGTGAATAATTGCAAACTCGGATAAAGCCGTCTGGCCCAATGACAAAAAAACCTGTCGCAGCCGCGCATCGTGCCCCGACATTTAACTGTTTGAAGTCATTTGGATTGGCAACGCAACGAGGATATTCTGTGCCAAGATGGCCATAATGCTTTGCTTTTCTTAAAACTTCTTCGGCAATAATCGGAATTTGTTTGACCTGCTCAAAGTTCAGTCGAAGTTCATCATGCAACAGCCCCCGACCTCCAGGAAGATAGCGATTAAGCAAGATAGTACTTGCACCACTAATGAGGGCAGTCGCAATAGTTTCATATAATTCAAAGAAATTTTTATGTGTAACCGTAATTGCTGCAGTTGTCTGCATTCCCATAGAGGCGGCTTCTTGAAACCAGTGCAAAATATTTTTGGCAGGAAGACCTGTCCCCGTTAATTCAGGAAAACTGGACAGCCCTGGTAAACTCATACTTAAATGAGCATCTATTCCTTTCAGAAAGTGTAATAAGGAGGAAGACATGTTTCTTCCATTTGACAACACAACAATATTTGGAGATCGCTCTACTGAAGCAATGCCATTTCCTTTACAACAAACTGTTTTTATTCGTAGCTTCGATGTAAATAAGAGTATTTCTTGAAAATCTGGTCGAAGCGTACATTCTCCTCCAGAAAAGGAAAAACGGGAAACCCCATTTTGTGCGAATTCGCAGATTATAGATTTCCATTCGTCCGTACTCAGATCTTCGGGCACGGCATTATTGGGAGCAAACCAAGGGCAAGAACAAAATAAACAATTATGATTACATTTACCTGTGACTTCTAAAACAGCTGTGTCAGGGAGAAAAGATGGCGCGGAGATCGAATTACTCATTTTTTATCCCCAGTAAAGTCTCAAGGCGAGAGGTGTTTCCTTCAATAGCATCCATCAAGTTGTCAAAATCGTTTTTATTTTTTGCTGACAAAAATTTTTTAAGCAAATTACAGTCTCTGAAGGCATTGTAAAATTCAACATAAAAGGTGCGGTTGTCAATGGTTATTCTCCATGCCGGCCCTTCAGGAACGTCAGTTTTACATTTTGAGCAAAAACACTTTTCTTCAAGATATATTTCAAATCCCATATCGCGAATTGATTGTGCACAATCTCGAATTTCATCGAGATTTGCTAACTCATCCCAACTGTATACTCGATGAATGGTCTTAGACCCACAAACAGGACAAATAAATGAAATAGTGAGTTTCTCTTCATCAAGGAATGAGGTCGAGGGAGAATAACACATCGCTCTTTGTTCGGGTGGAGGGATCGGAGACTTTTTAAGAGTTTCAAGCCTTTTATCAAGATTTTCCCTTGAGAAAAAACTATCAGGGAAACCATCAATATCTCTTATACCCGCAAATCCTTTAGGCATATATACCTCCATTCTTATCAGAGTATTTTTAATTCTCCATTTGGAATGCTTCTGTGACCGTTTTTGCCCCTCGATGTTTGCAAACAGTTTTCAATATAACATCCAAAATGTGTGTATTAGGATCTGTTTGATACGCAAAAAATGCTTTGAATTTTCCATCCGTAGATTCGATCATAAGATTCCCATTATATGAGTGAGGTGGTTTAACTTCTGACCAAGGAATACACATTTTTTCAGAAGAAAAAAATTTTTTATGAGTCAGCTCAATGCCGTCATTGAAAAGGTGAATATCTCCAAATGGGATGGCATTCCCTTTTTTCAATTTATCCAACATATCATACAGGATGGATATGCCAGCGGTCTTCCATAATCGCTGAACAACATTATCATAGACTGTATCATCTTTTATTGGAACCCAAACAGCCTGATTTCTCGCAATAAATGCGACATTATACGTTGTTCCGGTCGGAACCCCGTTAACTGAGTTTCTTGTGGCGCCCCACAGGAGTGCTTTTATATCACTAAGTTTGTATCTATCTGTCCCATTTATTGTGATCGATTCAGAGTCAAATCTGACCGATTTCTTAAAAAATAGTCCCCACTCACAAAAATATAGTAATTCTTTTTTGAATTTAGCTGTGGCTTCTTCTTGTTCCTTTCGATTTTTGAGGATTTCCTGTAGCTGTTTTCTGTCATCAGCTGCAGTTTCTGCAGCAAAGCGAAGTTCAGCAAAAACTGATTGCTGCAGTTCTGTAATATTTAAGGAAAGCTCTGTATATCCATACTGGTTGTGGGCCAAAAGGGAAAAATCTCTTAATCGATCAGAAAGATCTTCACTTCGTTTATGGTCAATACCTTTACTGCGAAGCAGAACTTGAACAGGTTGGGCAATACGATCCCATAAAAGAATGTCATTTCTTAAAACATTACATTTTTCCCTTATTTGAGCCCAATTTTTCTTCGCTTCCATATCTTCTGAAAGGTCAGCAATATCAGCCTCAATTAATTCCTCTTGTTTTTCAAAGAAGGGAATCGCATCCATCTCATAATCCGTAATTATGTCATCCAATAAGGGCCAATCGCACTCGAATTCACCGCTTATCGTATCATCCTCAATAAGATGAGTCAAGGTATCGACAATAACACAAGAATCTAATCCGTCTAAAAAAGAGTGAAGTATTTTTTTATAATAGTGTTGTTGTTCTTCAAGTGCTTGTTTAACATCATAGGCAGATGATATCTCTGGAAAACCAGAAGCGACTCGATCATCGTTTATTGAAGAGAGAGTCGGATCTGCATCAATTTTGCTTGCGAACTCACAAAAACTCCCAACGATGTTTTCGATATCATCTTGACTCCAGTAGCCAGGATCAGAGACGTTGGAGAGAAAAAAAGCAAAAGCATTTGCTCGAGGAAGATTATCAAATTGACGAAAAAAATCAGGATCGTAATTGTGATTACTAGCATCTTCAATGATTTTCTTTAATACCTCTTTGACTTTTTTGGGAGAGACTCCAGGAAACCAAGAAATCTCAGCGCCAAGTCGCTTCCTGGGGTTAAGCAAAATGCGCTCGGCATTTTTGCATGTTTCATCAGGCAAATCAAAGGATTTATTCTCTGCCTTCTCATGTATGATTCGCTTTGAATCTCGTGGAGATGCATCAAGCAAAAAAAATGGATTGTCAGCAACATTCATTTTCCATCCCCATCAGGAACAACAAATCCTATTGGCCGGTGCTCCGTTTTTTTGTTTTTTACGATCCCAGAAACGGCTGAATCTAATATCGATGCTGAAATTGATTTCATGTGGGATTTGGCTGTAATTCGCGCAGCCTCGCGCAGGACGAATGAAACATCTGATATGGGATGATCGGCTAAGATTGCACAAATTTTTTCAAGATCAAGGTCATCATCATGAGGTACTTTATCCAAGCCATTTTTCAATACTGCAAGGATCTCTTGTTTACTCGGCATTCCGACTTCAATGATATGGTCAAAACGGCCTTTCCTTCGTATCGCAGCATCAATAGATGAAATCATGTTGGTCATCGCCACGACCAATACATGCTTTTGGGTTGCTTCAGGGATCTTTCGAAGGAATTCCGCCACTTCTTCGATATGGTGGCCATTGCCAGCACCGCTGCCATTTCTGTCAGATAAAAATGATTCCATTTCATCTATTACCAAAACAGAAGGAGCGTGCTGAATCGCTTCTTCAAAAATGCCTGCTATTTTCTTGCTCGTTTCGTGGATATACGGGCTGCCTATACTTCCAGAGTCAATAAAAAAGCAAGGCCATTCGAGATATTCGACAAGTTTTTCAACGGCATATGTTTTTCCACACCCAGGGGGACCTTGCAGAATAAATGCCGTCGGGAAGTCGATCCCCATATTTTTATACTCATCGGGGTTTTGTACGATATCAATAATGTAATCCCGGAAAAAAGTTTCCAACGTTTCCCGGCCAGGAAGAGAGAATAGTTCTTTTTCCTTGGCAGGGGTCTGTTGCGGTTTATCTGTCTCATTCCTTGATTTTTCTTTGTCTGCGACAGCATGGGGAACCATGTGTGCCGTTTTCAAGATATCCTCAAGTCCATTTTGAGTAACTGTGGGAAACAGCTGAAGCATTCTTTGAATGGAGCACGCAGAGATTTCTGTTCCACGGGACAGCCAGCGTCCCAGCAAAATATCATCTGGCACATTCTGCATGGCATCATCTTCATCTGGAAGAATCCGCGAATAGCGTTCAACGAACACGCCTCCGACAAAAGATTTTTCCGGTACAATTTTTCGAGATTCGGAAAGTGCAAGAGCAAAGGATTTTCCATCTTCATACGTGATAAACTCCTGGTCGAAAGAAACCGGCGTCAGAAACATATCACATGGAGACTGTAGAAAATAAAAATGCTCATCCCCAAAATCAAATGAATGCAAAATTGCCGAATCAAGTAACCCTGAGGAGATCCAAAATTGAGCGATTGCCTCCTTGGCGATAAGTACAGAAGACTCCATCCCTGCTTGGAAAATCTGCCAATTCTGTCCAGAAAAGCAGATCTGTTTCAGCACAATATCGTCCGATATATGGTAGTTGCGAGGAAGCCAAGGATCAATCATTGTTAACCTCGAATAATATTGACATCTGCCATCATTTCGTCGATGCCAGATTTGTAGATTCGAATACGGATGAGATTCGCAACAACTTTCCGGAGCTGCGAGATGTCATCATTTTTAATGCAGGTTTCTCCCTGCTGTACAAGTGCCGCAAACTGATTGGCGTCAGAATACGATTGCGGCGACTTTGAGGCGCGCTTAAAGTAATCGACAACGAACCAATCCTGTCTCCACAAAATTGTGAAATTATACCCCCGCATTTCATCAAGGTTTTCCTCGAAATCCCTCGAGCTGCGGGAAATATTGTGCATCGCTGTCCTGTGGAGGGCATCAAAAGAATCTGCTTCCGCCGGTTTCGCATATTCTCGAACACTTGAATTGAAAAACTCAACGCAGGAATCTAACTCCATCTGTCGGATTTCACTAAGGTGATCTTTCCTCACCTGCGCCAGGAGCTTCTTGACTTCCAAAAGCTTTTCCTGTGCTTCCTGTGTGCGCTCAATATCGGGATTATCCTCTGTCAAATCCTTTGCACGGGAGATTCTATTTTTTATCTCGTCCAATTTGGGATCAGCAACACCTTTGCTTTCTATATCGGCGACTCGATCTTCAAGGGATTCACTATCCTGCCGGACCTGCTCACTCACCGCTGCAAAGTCAAGCTGGCCATCCTGTCTTGAATAAAAATTATGATTTGATGGGAATGTCGCTCCAATGCTGGGAATGGAGACTTCAAGCTGAATTTCTCCGGAATCAAGCATCTCGTATTCGCACACTAATTCTGCACCAGCCGGAATTACGCCTTCATCAAAGTCAGAACCGCGAATTTTCAAGGTCCCGATAAACCGATTATCTGTGATCGGATCGAGAATTTCTCCCTCCCAAAGGTTGAAATTCAAAGCACCATTGCTTCCGGCCTTCAATGTTTCCGCCGCCTTGAATGAAAGAGATCCCTTCTGAGGAAGAGAATCCCCGGCCTTTACGAGATATTCAAGAGTCTGCGCACCCCCCACTTTTTCTCGAACAGCTATTCCGATGGAGTGTGAGGCCGGAATAGCATCGACGGTTGCAGCTGTCCGTCGTATTACAATTTTATCCTCGCCAATGTTAACGGCCCCACCAGCGGGATCGAAAACAAAAACCTTGAAAAGGTTATCTCCGTTTTTTGACAGGGGAAGATTTTGTGATGCACCGTTGACTAACGCCATTCGACCAGAAGTCCATCCGCTATCCAAGCTGTCAACTTGAAATTCCGTTCCCTCTGCGACTTGTCCTTGAATCTGGGCAACAATTCTGGCTTGATATTCCGGCGTCCTGGCCGTATATGCAAAAGAAAGTTTCAGATTACCTTTTGAAGTGATGCGCCCACGGGAACTCTTCCGAGCATTGTCTCGAGTGTTCCAGTCAATGGATTCTGCAAAAAGAGAAGCTCCTTCTGCCACAGCAGTCATTGGATTAACATCAGTGCTGCCAGCAATACCAAGCTCAAAGCATACTTTATCACGAAGTGGTTTATAATTTGTTGGTCCGCCAATGAAAACTATTTTTTCAATGTCATCTGGCGAAAGGCCCGCCTTTGACAAGGTTTCTCGAACCGCGTTCACTGATTCAGTGATTTTTTCCGCAATCAGGGGATCGAACTGTTCTCTGGAAATAGTGATGTCAAGGTAAATCTCCTCATCAGACTCATCCCTTGTGCCCGTTTCGATCTCGGAAAGAGAAATATTTGCTTCCTCGCGAGAAGACAACTCTATCTTAGCTTTTTCAATAGCCCAGTTTGCATAGCGAATGAGGCGTTTATACTTTGAGTTCACCATGAAATCGTCTGGGAGATCAAAATTATCCAGCAGCCAAGGTTTGACTATGTTATCGAAAATCGCGCGATCCATATCTCGCCCACCGCACATCTGGATTCCGCCGTTGGCAAGTAAGTTTACTCGCCCACCGAGGCTTTCCGCGATGGCGACATCCAGTGTTCCGCCGCCGAAGTCATAAATTAAGAAAATTCCGTCATTCTTTCTTGTTCTCATAACACTCATGACAGCAGCCACGGGCTCTTGCATCAGAGCAACGCGGCCGATACCGGCCATGTGAGCTGCCTGAATGGTCGCATCTTTTTGCATCTGGTTGAATGCAGCGGGAACAGTGATAACAGTTCCCACGGATGGATCATTTCTGATTTCCTCAGGAAGATATCCGAATAAAACCTTAAGAATTTCTGCCGAGCATTCTTCCGGGGTCCTATCAATTTTTGCAGAGGCAAAATGAATTTTTGTACTGCTTCCCATTAAGCGCTTGAATAACAGCGCCGCATTATCTGGACTTCCAGGTGCTGAGTCATAGGCCCTTTGCCCAATATATTTATTCCCCCGCCGATCAACTAAAATCGCAGATGGCGTCACATCGTTTTGATCTGGACTTTTGAGGATTTTTACAGTTTCACCATCATAAACGCAAATGGCGCTATTCGTCGTGCCGAGATCAATTCCAATAAAATGTTTCATTATTTCATCCTCCCAAGAGACACTGTCCCCGTCTTGACAATTTTACCTTCACTGTCAACAATTACCGGCTCCAGCATCTGCATGACATACAGTTTTTCATCGGTTTGAAAATCTTCCAGATTGATAGGGGTCGCGGGGATACCAGGATCATACGGCCGACCCTCATAATTGACAAGATTTAACCCAGCAGACTTTAAGGCTTCATCTGTTTTTTTGACGAACCATCTGATTTTCCCCTGATACCTCTGCTGTTCTTTAATCTCAACAGAATTCAGCAACCGCTCAAGGACCTTTACGAGTCTCCATGACTCGACAGTCATAGAAATAATCGCTTCTCTCAAAACGACCACTTGATCTTGGGAAAGCACTGTATCAGGACTATCCATTTTTCCTTAATCCCTTGATTGGAGTTATTCATCTGCGTACAATATACATTATGCAATGTACACTTCCTGTGGGGAAAATACAAGTCCAAGTTATTGCTCAATTGATTTTTTCTGTCATTTTTTTGAGACACGAAAGCTGGTTACACGACCTGCAAATAGTGCCCTTACACGGCCTCTTTTCCCGCGCTCCCTACCATCCATCTCCCTTTGTAGTCAACTCGCGCCACAGACCCCCAGAAACGCAAAAAGGCGGCAAGATTTCTCCTGCCGCCAAGCGGTTCCCGCTATCATCGCATCGGGAAACCGTAAAGCCGTCGCTGCTCGTTCCAGTCTTCCGGGCTGCGAAAACGGAAAAACTGTTTTTCGCCGGTGCTTTTCTCTCCGATGGCATATTTGCCAGCCGAGATGAAATCCCAGAAGGCTTGAATGAATCCAGTGTCCAGTGCCTCGATGCAGAGAACTATATCAAGATCGCGTGTGGCACGAAACGGCATTTGCTGACGTGAGAGATTGGTTTCGCACGCCGATCCCCGATCAGGATATAACTTCCAGTATAGTCCGCGAAGTGTTTTTTGAATGTTGCCAGACCGTTTACCATAAGAACTCCTTCATTACAGATTCAAGAGCGATCTGCACCCGTTCATCCGGGTCGTTTTTTAAGGTTAATGCAAGGGAAAGCAGATCGATTCTGTCTTTCCCGAATATACAGGGATCATACAGCCACAGCTGGAGTTTGATTTCGGCGGATTCCAGGGGGACTATTTCAACAGGATGCTTGCGAAACTCCGAAAGTTCCATTGCAAAAACTGTGGGAGCTTCCTCATTCAGCATGGAAATCCGAGCCAAGGCATCCGCTCCGGCAACGGTCGCGGAAATTTCCGATGGCAGAGCGGTTAATCCAACGGTACGTTTGCAGGGGATGAAGAGAACATCCTGCGCTTTGTCCCACAATTCTTTACCCGTCAGATCGAATTGAAAGATTTTTGCCCGGCTTCCCGGCAGCGTACTTTCTTTTCCAAGTCTGAAATGTTCAAGTTCGTGGAATGCCGTGCGGATGCTGGACGGTCCGAAGGGAACGACTCCAAGGATATCAGCGATTCCGGGGAACTTGGGGATTTTCTTCAGCAGAACGCCCAAAAGAATCAGTTGCGCACAAACTCCCAGATGGTCTTTCTGGATTACCGGAGTTTTACCCTTTCGGCTCAAGACGATCCCGGCGAATGGAAGGTAAAGAGATTTCCCCGGTGCAATAAACGGAATTCTCGCGGCGATCATCCGCTCCGTTGCGTGGGCATCCGTCAGCGCTCCGACATAAATGAACGGTTTCTGAAATTTCTCGCTGAGAAACAGGATAAACTTTCTTATTTGTCCGGGAGTCATGTCCATTGTCTGCCTGTCAACGGCGAATGCACACGGCAGTTGTTCGATCTCTCCTTGATAGAGGTGAAACACCGCCGGGTACAGGAACGGGAGTGCAGAAACATCAGTTATGGGAGCCAGCGTGATTTCTACCCCAAACAGCTCCTTCAAGTAATTGCACAGAGCTTCCGTCATACCAATCTCCAAATAGTTTTGTCAACTCTCAATATATATTGTGTTTTGACAAAAATCAAGTAAACCACAACAAAAACAAGGAAAAAAGATGAACATTGTCAACATGAAAATCACGGACATCCGTCCGTATGAGAAGAACCCGCGCCACAACGATGACGCGGTCGCGACGGTCGCCCGGTCGATCAAGGAGTTCGGCTGGCAGCAGCCCCCATAGTGACTTTGCTTATGAGGATTTTTTTCCAAAGCCTCACGTGAGGCTTCGGCAGACTCGATCAGAGCGGGGGAAGTTTCGAAGCCATTTCACGGCGGAGATCGAACTTTTCGCCGTCCGCAACGAATGTACCGTCACCGATCGCGTGGAAAGTCCGCCGTTCGGCCCGGCCGGGGTTTTCCCAGGCCCGGACGCATTCCAGAATGATGATGCCGTGTTCTTCGACGTAGTCGGCAACTTCGCACTCCATATTGAAGAGGCACTCCTCAATGAGCGGAGCCTTGACCTCTTTCGCCTTTTTGGCGGTCAGCGAAAACTTTTTGAACTTGTCGGTATCCGTTCTGGAACAGGTCCCGATGCCGATCACTTTGTCGATCAGGTCCACGCCGGGGACGGCGACCACGCACTGGCGCGTTTTCATCATGGTGTCGAATGAGTGATTCCATGAGCCCGTGACGATGCCGAACGTCGGGGCAAAACTCATGGCCATCGACCAGGTTATGGTCATGATGTTCTTTTTCCGGCCGTCGGCAGTTGCCACCAGCAGCGCCGGGCCGGGTTCGATCAGGGTAAAAACCCGATTCAACGGATATTCTTTCAGCATCCCATTTCCTCCATGCTGAAGGAATATACCGCCATCCATCAACTTTTTCAACAGAAACAGAGGGGAAAACACACGTTTTCGCCTCAAACCAAGAAAGGAACAATGAACCATGAAAATCACAGAAAATGCAAATCCGATCAGAAAAGACCAGGGCGAGGAGCCGATTCCGGAAAACATTCGTCAGCTGGTATCGCTCTTATCCGCAGTTTTTTCGAGAATTTCTGAAAAACGGCTGGATAATTCCAGTAATAAGTGCTTGTATATCAACAACAACCAAGAAAGGAGAAAAGAAAATGGACGAATCAAGCATTATTCGTCAGTTGGCACAGTTGCGGACCTTGTCCAAAGCCAGTGCCATCCGCAAGTATGTGGAGCTCTTCGGGTGTGAACCGAAGCAAACGAAGAATGTTCCGGCACTCCGGGCGCGTTTGGCGTTCCGGATTCAGGAACTCTACTACGGCGGCATTTCCGATGAGACCCGAGCAAGGCTCAAGGATTTTGCCGACAAAGACCCGATGGCAAATCTCTGCCGGACTCCCGCAAAACCCCGAACGCCTGTGCTCGGCAAACGCTATGTCCGCGAACTGGACTATGAACGAAAGAATTGAACTGCTGGAGAACGGCAATACGCTCATCACGGCCCCGATCAAATTCCACTACGAGGACGGCCGCAAGCGGATCTTCTTTGCCGGACGGCCCGATGATCCGCCGATGATCAATGAACAGCTGGTCACCGGCATCGCCCGCGCCTACCGCTGGCAGGAATTGCTGGACAACGGCGAATTCGATTCACCGGAAGCCCTGGCGGAAGCGCTGAACGTGAACGTGTCCTACGTCCGGCGCTTTCTGAGGCTGACGTTGCTGGCTCCGCCCATCGTGGAGGCCATCTTCGAAGGGAGAGCGCCGTGGTCGCTTTCGCTGACGAAACTCGACACCAACTTGCCTTTCTCCTGGAAAGAACAGATGAAACTTTTCGGCATGGTGTAAAAGAAGAACTCCGGCACGGATCTGCACAACGCACTTCCTCGCCGGAGTTTTTTGTCTCTTGGAATCTGGCTTTTTTTTATAAGAGAATCTTGGTTTTAGTAAAGTTTCAGTACAGAGTTTTTTTCTGCCTTGCTCTCTGCCGGGGGCGCTTCGGTTCGGGCTCGGGATGATAAAGCGATTTGGGCACGTCCGATATCTTGAACACACCGGCGAAATCGTCCAGCCGCCCCAATACCAGCGCGATGCCGAGCAGCGTGCGGAACTGGACCTCGCCGGTATGCTCGAAGCGCTTGATCGTCCCCTCCGCCACGCCGACCCGTTCGGCAAGTTCCTTCTGGGTGATGTTCTGGCTGAGTCGCAGATCACGTGCCCGTTTGGCACACGCATGCATCACATCCTGCGGCACAATCAGCATATCAAAAACATTATCAGCCATGATCCTATCCTTTAATGTCGATTTCTCCACATTTTTCAAGAACAGAAATGGTTTTTTACGGAATTTTGTATCTCTCTCTCAAATGGTATGGTAGTTTGCGATTTTTCGGAATACACCCCCATTTCGAGGCTGAATTGTCACAGCACCCAGTAGCGTGAGTGACAGAGATTTCAGAGAGAAAATGGCGATTTTTTGTGCGGGATCAGAAGTGGTGTTTGGCGAAGGCATGACCGCTGCCGGATTTCAAATACAGTTCAAAAGCCCGTGCCTTTTCTTCCGTTTCGAACGCAATGTAGGTTTCGACTTTCCACGGCTTGAATTTGGCTGTATGCGGAACTTCTCCCGCGTTATGAGCCTTGAGTCTTTTTCGTAAGTCGCTTGTGCTTCCGATATAACGCTGATTTGGGTAAGAGATGCTGCGCAGGATATAGGTGTAAAACATCAAAACTACTCCAATCTGATGCAAGGCTGCCGGTCCTCCTTCGCCAAGGCTATGGAGGACACCATCCTTCCCCTTCGCTTTGCTCGGGTACGGCTGGCACGCCATCCGTAGCTCGCTTTCCGCGAGCGAAGGATGGTGGAACCGGCGGGAGTTGAACCCGCGTCCTGTGATGACGTCATGACGATATACTACATGCTTGTTCTGTCTTTACTGTTTCGCGTCCTCCCGCTTCGTCGACAGACAGACGGCGTTCAGACTGCTTCATCTGAAATCTCGCACGCGGACCGATGAGTCAGATCCTGGTGCCAGAACACTGCTTGCGCCCCCTGGCTTAGTGTTCGTCAGACAGGGGACGTCGCCGTCAAGCGGCGAGTGCGTACTCTTCGTTCGCAGTTGTTGGTGTGACCGATGATTTACGAGGCAAACGATCATCCTCGGCATGCGATCGGCACTCGGCACATCCAGTCGAATCCGGAACGGTCCCAAATGCAGATAGCTTCTAAGCGGTAATATAATCCGACTTCTTTTGAATGCAAGTTTCAAACCGGAGAAATCCGGTAAAGTGTTAAAAATACGCCTATAAGGGAGAATAGTTCGTTTCGTCTTTCAAAAAGATATTCAGAGCGGAAATTCTTGTAAACTGATTTTGATATGCTATATTTACCAGACCAACATACAGGGAAAGAAGGTGGGAAATGAACGATTGGGAAAATCAGAATCTGACTTCGATCAATAAACAGCCGTACCGGGCATTCGCCATGCCGTTTGAAAGCCGGGAGGATGCGCTGATCGGCGAACCGGCGCTTTCCCCGTATTACAAAATGCTGAATGGCGCGTGGAAGTTCAGTTATTATGCGTCGCCCGGCGAAGTGCCGGAAGATTTTTTCCGTGAGGATTTCGACTGCTGCGAATGGGACGATATCGAGGTCCCGAGCCACTGGCAGCTGAAGGGTTACGGGCATCCCCACTATACCAACATCCAGTATCCGTTCCCGGTGGATCCGCCGTTCGTTCCCTCGGAAAATCCCACCGGGTGCTATATCCGCGAGTTCGAAATCCCTGATAACTGGGCTGAACGGAGGATCCTGCTGAAATTCGACGGCGTCGATTCCTTCTATTATGTCTGGATCAACGGCCAGCTGGCCGGGATGAGCAAGGGCAGCCGGAATATCTCCGAATTCGATGTGACCGAACTGGTCCAGATCGGGTTCAACCGGATCACGGTCCAGGTCCTGCAATGGAGCGACGGGACGTATCTGGAAGATCAGGACATGTGGTGGCTGAGCGGGATCTTCCGTTCGGTTTCGATCAGTGCCGTTCCCGCACTTGACCTTTATGACATTTTTGCCAAAGCGCGGCTGGATGCCAAATACCGGGATGGGCTGCTGGAAGTGGAAACGCAGATCCGCAATGACGATCCTCTTGCGGCCCGGGCATTGACCCTGGAAGCGGAACTGTTCGATCCCGCCGGCGATCCGGTGTTCCGTTCGCCGCTGACCCGGACGCTCGCGAAACTCGATCCGGGGAAAAGCACGGAGCTTCGCCTGGAGGCAACGGTGAAAAATGTTTCCGCCTGGACAGCGGAAACTCCCGCGCTTTATACGCTGCTGCTGACTTTGAAGGACAAATTCGGGGCGATCGAATACAAGTCGCTGAAGATCGGGTTCCGCACGGTCGAGATCCGGAAAGGAAACCTGCTGGTGAACGGGGTCCCGGTGATGTTCCGCGGCGTGAACCGGCATGAGTTCGATACCGATCTGGGGCGTGCCCTCACGTATGAGATCACGAAACAGGATCTGCTGCTGCTCAAACAGCACAATTTCAACGCGATCCGGACCTGCCACTATCCCGACGCACCTTTCTTCTACGACCTGTGCGACCAGCTGGGATTTTATGTGATCTGCGAGGCCGATCTGGAGTCCCACGGGTTCGGTTACGAGGAAGGGAAAAACCCGACTATGTGGAAAGAATGGATCAAACCCTGTGTGGACCGGATGCAGGCCATGGTGGAAGCGCATAAGAACCATGCCTCGATCATCCTGTGGTCGCTGGGCAACGAGGCCGGCTACGGGATCGCCCACCGGAAAATGGCCGAATACACCCGGGACCGGGATCGGACGCGCCCGATCCATTACGAACGCGACCAGCAGGGGGAGACCGCGGACGTGATTTCCCGCATGTATGCCTCGGCGGATGATTCGGAAAAATGCGGGAATGGCAGTTGTCTGGGCGTGGTCCGGGAATATTGCCAAAAGAAACCGTTCATCCTGTGCGAATACGCCCATGCGATGGGCAACGGGCCCGGCGGGCTGGAGGATTACTGGCAGCTGTTTTTCGCGCACCGCGAAATGCAGGGCGGATTCATCTGGGAGTTCTGCGATCACGGGATCCGGACGCAGGACGAACACGGGCATGAATATTTTGCCTACGGCGGGGATTTCGGAGAACAGCCGCACGACGGGAATTTTGTGGCGGACGGACTGGTTTTCCCGGACAAAACACCTTCGCCCGGCATGATCGAAGCAAAGAAAGTTTACGCGCCGGTCCGCTTTGCCGCCAAAGACCTTAAAAAAGGCTTGGTCACGGTCACCAACCATTACGATTTTATCACACTGGAACATCTCAATATCACCTGGAGCGTGAGCGCGAACGGGGTCCCGGTGCAGTCCGGTTCCCTGCCGCCGCTGGACATCAAGGCACGCAGCAGCCGCGAGGTGAAGGTGCCGTATGTGCTGCCGAAACACCCGAAAGCCGGAGCGGAATATTTCCTGAACCTCACTTTCACGCTGGGCCGCGATACCAATTGGGCGCGTACCGGCCATGAAGTCGCCTGGGCACAGTTCGCTTTACCGGTCAAAAAAGTTTCCCTGCCTGCCGCGGTCCGGTCAGCCGGAGCACGGGTGGAAATGGATGAGGACACGCAGTCCTTCCTGATTTCCGCAGGCGAAAGTATGATCGTCCTGGACAAAAACACGGGGTTGATCACCGGCTGGAGCACTGACGGGTTGCCGCTCTTCGACCGGGGCCCGCGTTTCAACCTGTTCCGTGCGCCGACCGACAACGATAACGGCGGGGCTGGTCTGATGAAAGACTGGCAAAAGGCCGGATATCACCGGTTCCAGCACCGGCTGGAGTCGGCCGAATCCGATCCGGACCGGAAAACCGTCCGGGTGATCATGCGGGCGGCGCCGCCGGTCCTGCAGACCGGGATCCGCTGCGAATACCTTTACACCTTCCTTGAAGACGGCGGATTCACGCTGGAACTCAACGGAACGCTCCAGGGCGGGATGCCCGATTTCCCGCGTCTCGGTTTCCAGCTGTTCCTGCCGGAGGATATGGACCGGGTGCAGTGGTTCGGGCTTGGTCCGGGCGAATCGTATGTGGACTCGAAAGAGGCGCAGCGGGTCGGTTTGTTCAAGGCCGATGCGGATGCGCTTTACACGCCGTATGTCATGCCGCAGGAAGACGGCAACCGCAGTGAAGTGCGCCGCGCCGCGTTCTGCGACCTGCATCAGGCCGGATTTGCGGTCAGGGGACTGAATGGGCTGTTCAATTTCAGCATCCACCGTTTCACGCCGGAAGCCGCCTGGAAGGCGAAGCATCCGCATGAGATCGAATATGCCGAAAATCTTTGTCTGAACTTGGATTGGAAGCAGAGCGGACTCGGTTCCAGTTCCTGCGGTCCGGCCCTGGATGAGCGCTACCGGATCCCGGCAAAGGATTTCACGTTCGGCATGAGGTTCCGTCCGCTGCGGCCCGGCGAACTGAACGATACGACCTTCTTCACCCTGCTGTAAGCGGAACGCTCTAAATAGAAAAGTCCAGGGAATATTGGCTTGGAAACGTGAATTTTGAGATGATTCCCGCAGTAAATCGTGCTTACGCTTCCCTGCGGGTGGCAAATTGGTCCGCAGTCACGGCAAAGACAATGATCAGGCCGATCACCACCAGCTGGACATTGGTGGAGATGTCCAGCAGCGTGAGTCCGTTGCGCAGGAAACTGATGAGCAGCGTTCCGATCAGGGTCCCCGTCATGGTGCCGCGTCCGCCGGAGGGCGAACAGCCGCCGATGATGACCGCGGCGATGATGTCCAGTTCCAGTCCGATCCCTGCGGACGGCTGGGCGGAACTTGCGCGGCTGGTGGTGATCATGGCCGCCAGTCCGGTCAGCGCCCCTGCGAAGGTGTAGATCAGCACCAGCATTTTACTGACATTGATCCCCGCGTGGAAAGCGGTCTGAACGTTGGATCCGATCGCGTAGGTGTAACGGCCGAACGCCGTATAACGGAGCAGGAACCCGGAAAGCGCCAGCACCAGGACCAGCAGCACCACCGCCGAGGGTATCCCCAGGATCGACCCGGTATCCAGGAAGGTATAAGAGGAAACCGCAAACGGCTTGCCGTCGTTGATCAGATACGAAATGCCGCGGAAAATGCTCATGGAGCCCAGCGTGACGATGAATGGCGCGAGTTTGAGTTTGGTGATGCACATGCCGTTGAGGAATCCGCACAGTGCGCCGAATCCGATCCCGAGGCAGGTGCCGAGCAGCATGGAAATCCAGCCCATGTCAATGAAGCTGCCGCCCGAAATGGCGTTCCAGGTGCCGCCCGCGGCGAAGAGCATGCCCAGCGAACCGAGCATTCCGCACATCGCCAGCATGGAACCGACCGAAAGGTCGATTCCGGCGGTAAGTATGCGCGGCATGCTCATTGACTAGTCGATGAAAATTCGATACAGGCTTGTCAGTAGGAACTGTGAGCGAAAGACAAGGGTGTCCATCGCGAGGTGGAATCTGGAAGAAGTCCGTAGCGAA
>Ga0256405_10006582_pt1 | contig 18430 bp, 20 predicted proteins | sample RumenRJG_02DNA_FD_189096 | JGI IMG/M metagenome (GOLD analysis project Ga0256405, IMG submission 189096) | Bovine rumen microbial communities from Lethbridge, Alberta, Canada - RJG_02 | ecosystem: Host-associated > Mammals > Digestive system > Stomach > Rumen | place: Canada: Alberta... | reverse complement strand
CTGCAGTTTTTGACGCCGGCTTCATCCATGCGCTGACGGAGCCGGTCGATTTCTTCTTTGTTCCACAAAACGTGCGTCTCATGATATCTGGTTTTCATACTCTTACCGGCACCTCCTCATCGCGCAGCAATCGGGGTCGGTGCTTTCTGGCTTCGGTTTCTGCTTTCTCTGCAGCCTTTGCAGCTTCAGCCTGTCTGGCTTTCAGGGCTTCCAGCACGGAATGCCGTTCTTCCGAAGCTTCCGATTCCCTGGCTTGCTGCCGGAGCGCTTCCGTCGGATCAGGCTGGGCGATGTTGTTTATAAGGCCATCAAAGGAATTATCGTTCTGTTCCACGGAATCCTCCACGGCTCGGAGGGCAGCGCGCTGCGGAGCCCGTTCCGGGAAACGCTCCGGATGGAGGATGATCTCCACTCGGTTACTGACCTGCGGGTCATCAAAGACAACGCCGTTCAGCCATTCCTCGCACTCATGCCAACCGCCCATGGTCAGCAGGTTCCCGTAAGCTCCATAGAAACGCAGATTGTCTTCTGTGCTTTCCAGCGTATCCAGCACATAGCCGGCAGCTTCCATGGCCGCGACAAGCTGATCCTTCTCGGCCGGGTGGTCATGCAATGGCTCAGGATGAGCTTCATCCCATTTACTCATAGTCTGCCTCCCTGCAATCGTCCTCGTCGTCATAAACTGTGAAATCGACACCGGCAAAGTCGGCATCGGTGGTATTTTCCAGTTTTTTCACCATGCTCGTGCACTGGGCAATCAGCTCCTCGTCCTGCATCATGCCCATCTCATTCATGAGGGAAAGAATCGCCGTGCGGCGGGTAGAAGTGTCAAATGCACGGAGCAGCGTAATCTCTTCAACAGTAAACATTATCTTGATTCCTCCTTTGGTCTGCGGGTTTTTGCAGGAGCTTTAGACTCCTTTGCTTTTGGTTCCCGGGGGGCCTTCTTCTTTTCCTGCAGATCCTGCAGAACAGATTTTTTCTCCTGTATCTGAAAGGATGCCGGTCGCAGTTCATACTCATTTGCCTGTTTTTCTGTCAGTGGTTTCTGATATTCGACATACCCCCAGGCATGGAAAGGTTCATTCTCCACGGGAATGCGTTTATCAAAGTTCACGATCTCCATGACCCTGTTATCCGGCGGTTTCGGGAATGTTCCGATATCAACCGGCCGCTGAGTGGAATAATAACGGAAAGGTCCGGCGACAGCAGCGATCGCCGCTTCTTTCTGATCAATTGCTTCATGAAGTGCGGAGATCTGCGCCCTGGAAAGGTTCAGGTTTTCTGTTTCAAAAAGTCCATATCGGACATCCCTGACTGCATCAACCGTTTCAGCATTTGCGAGATCTTTCTGCCATGCGGCAAATGTCACAGCCTGCGAAAGGATCGGCTCCAGCTTCCGAAGCTCCGGCTCCGGCATTATTTCCCAGATATCCTTTCCTTCGGAATGAATTGTGAATCCTTCGCCGTCATCATGCTGTGATACTTCATAGGTGAGTTTCACAGGTTCTCCGAGAATTTCACAGGTGAGAGTATGCTCGGCCAGCCGGCTGACAGGGTAATATTTTGATTCGATGCAAACAATATCCTTCACGTCTTCCGCGGTCAGATGCTCCCAGGCCTGTTCCTTCTGCAGCTCGGCAAAATGACCATCGATTGTGGTGATCATCTCATCAGCCGCCTTCCGGATCCGGTCCAGGGAGGCCTTCAGCTCCGGCGTATCCTTGCCGGCGGACCAGCCGGCGATATAGGCAAAGCTGTAGTCACTGGTCTCAATCCCGAAGTGCTGGGCGACGGTATAGGCAACGGACTCTGCCTCTACTTCCTTGGCGTTCCTGGTAAGGCGCGGCTCCTCCTGCGGCATTTCCTTTGGATCCATGGAGTGAAGTTTCTGATGCGTCATCTCATGGATCAGTGTCTTGATGGTCTGGACCTGGCTCATGCCTTCCTGCAGAGCGATCCGGTGCTCCACCGTGTGGTAATAACCCTTGGCCCCGGAGTCGATCTGCTCAAAAGCAATGGGAACCGGGCAGGAACGCTTCAGGGCTTCGAAGAACATCTCGTACTGCCGGACATCACCGGTCAGTTCATTGACTCCGATAGTGGGGAGCGGACGGCCGTCGGTCTGGGAAACATCAAAGACATTGACTACCTTGAATGCCGGCACCATGATCTCCTTCAGTTCCGTTGCTTTCGTCCCGTCCGGATTCATCCTGGCCTGCCCGGTGGAGGGATCGATGATATCGACCTCCATCTTTCTTTTATAAGGAGTCGGTGCCAGGATCCGGATGCCCTGTTCGCCTTTCTGCACCTGCCGGCCGAACTGGTTCTTCCAGGCCGTGTAGCCGGCCACCAGAGTGGCGTCCGGCTTCTGCAGGGCAATGAGGATCGTGTTGCCGAGGGAGTAGTTGTGGAACTTGGAAAGGCATTTCAGATATTCCTTGAACTTGTCGCTGTCCATCAGCTCCTTGATCCCGGCCTCCAGCTTGTCGGTGATCTCTTTGACTTTCTCGAACTGGGAAGGATATTTACCTTGAGTCTTTTCCGCCATGGGCTTTCTCCTTTCCGGCCTTCGCGGGAGGCTCCGGCCTGTTTTTCAGCTCGTTCAGCTGTCCCAGAACCGATGCGGCAGCTTCTTTTGCAGAGGCCTTCACTTCTTCAAACGGAACAGCCCTGCGGTTCCTGCGGGTCATGTTCAGGGTGTCCAGGATATATTCCCTGGCCTGGTTCATGGTCCAGCCCGGGCGATCTACCTGCCCCTGTACCGTTGACGCGAACTGCCTGGTCAGAAGCTCATAGCGGAAACCGCTGTCCGTCCGTTCGACCATCAGATACTCCCTGTGGGCAAGCTGCCAGGCAGCCTTATCAAGCGTGGTTTCCGGTTCCGGGCGGACAGAGCCGCCCTGGCGTTCCACCATCTCGGCAAATTCGCATATGTGGAAGACCGTGTCGCCTACCATGGTGTGGTAATCGTCCAGGTACTCGCATTTTGCCAAGAAGGCCCGGTCGGGGAACCGGACCTCCACAATGCCGCCGTCGGGGATGCGGAACAGCGTGTCGTAATTGCTGTTTATGAACCGGATGCTGTGATCCTTCTCATCCATCATTTCCCGCCTCCCTTCCGGTTCTCAAATTCCATGGAAAACTGCGGTCTGCCGTCAGCCTCGGTGGAGAGCAGAAGATCCGCATTGTAGGTCTTACCGGTCTTCTGGCTCTTGCAGTCCTTCAGCTTCACGCGCCCATCTCGCAAAAGTTTCTCTACCACCTGGGGCGTCAGGCGCTTCCCAATCTTCGTGAAATACGCGTTATCCTTCCACAGCACAAACCGGCATTCACGGTTGCTGCAGAACCATCCCTTCTGTCTTTCCATCACCTCTGCGCCGCAGTGCGGACAGGTCCCGATCACTTTATTTCTGCTCATCAGTGCGTCTGCTCCTTTCACTTTTTCGTAAGTCGTTACCAGGTTGGCGATCATGCCCTCGATGCCGGACATAAACTCACCGCCGTCCAGCTCGCCGTGCTCTACCTGGAGCAGCTTCTGCTCCCATTCAGCGGTCATCGAAGCAGACTGGATCTGTTCCGGCATGACGGTGATCAGGGAACTGCCCTTGTCGGTGGCAATGAGCTGCCGGGTCTTCTTGTCGCCTTTCCTCTCAATGAAGCCCCGCTGAACCAGCTTTTCGATGGTGGCGGCACGGGTAGCCGGCGTTCCCAGGCCTTTGCGTTCTGCTTCATCCGGTGTTTCATCAACACCGGCCGACTCCATCGCGGAGAGGAGGGTGTCTTCCGTGAAATGCTTCGGCGGGCTTGTCTTGCCTTCCTTTACTTCGGCGGCATCAACTTTCACCAAAGTTCCTTCCGCAGGGACCGGACCGGAAGCATCCTCATCCTTCCTCTTTTCGGGATAGAAATGCTGCCAGATGGCCTTCCAGCCTGGGACCAGGACGGTCTTACCTTTTTTCGTGAATTCTTCGGCTCCGGAACTGAGCTTCACGGTCATCTCCGCATACCTGTGATCCTCAGCCGCAGCACAGAGGAGCCTTGCGGAGATCAGCTGCAGAACTGCCTTTTCGCCGGCGGAAAGGTCTGTAATATCACTGCCTGCCATGGTCTTTGTGGGGATGATAGCGTGGTGGTCGCTGACCTTGCTGCTGTCGAAGACCGATGCCGGACGGACCGGATCCGTGCGAAGAGCATCGCCGGAATAACCGAACTTCTCTGCGACGGAAGCGATCAGCGCCGGCAGCATTTCCCGCATATCATCGGTCAGGTACCGGCTGTCTGTCCTGGGATAAGTGACCAGCTTTTTCTCATAGAGGCTCTGGGTATAATCCAGGGTCTGCTGTGCTGTGAAACCGAGGATCCGGTTCGCATCACGTTGCAGGCTGGTCAGGTCGTAGAGCAGGGGCGGCTTCTCCAGCTTTTCCTTGGTCTCCACGGTCCGGATCATGGCTTCACTTTCCTCCCGACAGAGAGCAGCGAGGTTGTCTGCCACATCCTTTTTCTGAAATCGGGGACTTGATGCCGTGATCCCGCCGGCCGCGACCTGCACGGTCCAGAAGGGCTCCGGCTTGAAGGCTGCGATCTGGGCATCCCGCATCACCACCATGGCAAGGGTCGGCGTCATGACACGGCCTACCGCCAGGGTCTGGCCATAAAGGCATGAAAAAAGCCGGGTAGCGTTCATTCCGACGATCCAGTCGGCACGCTCCCGGCAAAGGGCTGCCTCATACAAGGCATCATATGCAGTTCCCGGTTTCAGCTTCTCAAAGCCTTCCCGGATAGCTGCGTCCTCCATACTTGAGATCCACAAACGTTCAAAGGGTTTCTTACATCGGCACTGATTGTAAACCAGGCGGAAGATCAGCTCGCCTTCCCGTCCGGCATCAGTCGCACAGACAAGGCTTTCGACATCCGGCCGTTCCATCAGGCTTTTCAGGACCTGGTACTGTTTGCTGGTCCCTGCGGATACCTCGTACAGGAAGCGTTCCGGCAGAATCGGCAGGTCCTCCAGCCGCCATTTGGCAAAGCGCTCATCGTACCGCTCCGGAGCGGAGAGCTCCACCAGATGGCCGACACACCAGCTGACAAGGTAACCGTTGCCTTCCAGGTAGCCGTCCTGACTTTTGTTTGCGCCGATGACCTTCGACAAAGACCTCGCAACCGACGGCTTTTCAGCTACCACAAGTTTCATTTCATGCATCCTCCTTCTTCTGATTTTGAACACAAAAAAACGCATCCGGAGTCGTTTCCGAATGCGTTATGTAAGAAATGGGACAAGACGTATTATTCTTTGGTTTTGTGCCGGATAATAAGCTTTATGATCACACAGATTACCACTACCGCCAGAAACCGCATCAGGCTTTGAAGCGCCCCAAAGTAATACCATGGTGCCGAATTGCCCACATAGATCTCAGGGTGTGTTTGATACCAGCGGTAGTTTGATATGGTGCGCCCTACGAATACTCCGAAAAAAGAGCCCATAAGAATATTCAAGAACGTATTCAGCTTTTTCAATCGCTTCACCTCCTGATCGGCATCATTGTACACCCTAATGAAGAAGTATTATTTAATGGAGCCCATATTATCATACAGTTCAGCATCCGTCTTTCCTTCGAGCTCCCCCTCAGGATATACTTTGACTCTCATTACTGCGGCCGGTATTCCGTCGCATACAAAGACCAGGTCGTAATATCCGGGTTCAGCATCTTCAGGATTCAGGTAGAATGAGCCCCAGCTGTCACCTTCATTTTCAGGCTTTGACAGATCGGCTGAAGCGACAAGGTTTTGTAATTCTCCAGCATAATTGTAATAGTTATATTCATCAGCAATATCAGTATTTTTAAAGACAAAAACCTGAACACCGTCTGTCGCTCTTGTCGTCAAATATACATCGATCCATTCATTCAGTTCAAAAATGTCTCTTATTCCGCCTGCACCTGTCTGTTTTGAATTGAAACTTTCACTTCCGGCTATATTTCCGGTCAAGGCAACGCTTGAAATCACCGGTCCGCCTTTTAAGATATAGAGACACCCGGGGGTTATGGTTCCAAGCTTAACAGCCGTATCGTTATTTTCTGCGGACGGTTCGTGTTCTGCTGGTTCCTGTTCTTCTTTCACGACCCGGTAGACATTCGGAAGGATCGGCGGATAGATCTCCTGCACCAGGCCGTCGAACCAGACGCGGACGGTGTCACCGACAGCGACGTCTTCCTTCATGATCTCCGGATTGGTCCGTACTACGCACTGCCCGGTCACAGGAGGCATAAACAAGTCCGGCGCGCTGATAAAGGAAACCAGCAGGCTCCCGTCTCTTACCTCCAATACCTCTGCATTAAAATTCAGCACTTCTTCCGGCATATCAGATGCAAAGGAATGCTCCGGATCCCGGAAGATCACCTTCATAGCGTCCATTACAACGATGATCTGCCCTTCCGAGCTCCGTTGATACTCATATCCGGTGCCGAAATTGGACTGGTCATTCTTTGTCGGTGCCTCATTTCCCTCAACTGTTGAATTGATCTTGCCGTCCATGTTTCCGCATCCGATGGCAGAGCTGATATACCCGGTAGATTCATATAAAACACCATCGACCATAACTGTCGGAATCCGGTCCCAGTTCCGTTCTTCCATGGTATTATTCCCGGCTTCCGTCGCTGTGTCTGCCGTCTCTGCAGTTGTCATTTCGGCGGTTTTTGTTTCTGCTGTTGTCACTGCCGTAATTGTTTCAGTCTTTACGGCTTCAGTCTTTTTTCCACAGCCTCCCAGCAAAACCAGGCTGCAAACTGCCAGTAAAGGAATCATCCATTTTTTCATCATTCCAGTTCTCCTTTTATATCACGACGAACTGATTACAGACCTAATTGATACTATTTCCTACTTTATATGACCGCATTATACCTGCTTGCGTTACAAAAATCTCTCTCATCGCGCTTAAAAATGCTTTAACAAAAAACGTCGATCTTCAAAAGACATTGAAAGAATTATGTATTCGAGGCGGTTGTCACCGCCTCTTCCGGATCACAGTTCCGGACCTTTGGCCTTCGTTTTTGCCTTGGCTTTCGGCTTTTTATCGGGAGAGAGCTTGTCAGCCGTGTCCTTTACCAGGGCATCAAGCTTCTCCCTGGCGGATTCCCTGGGCTCGGCCGCCTTTTCTTGGGGCGTCCTGGTCTTGTAAGCCTCGACCATTCCCTTCAGCTCTCTGTTCGGAACCTTGGTTTTCTGGTCCTCCCAGATGTTCTTGCCATTCTCATCCTGGCCCTTCAGAACCGGCTTTGTCACGACAGTAGTCCCATCTGCCGGGATCTTGGCCCACAGACCCTTTCCATACTGGTTCTCATGAACTGCCTTTGCCGGCAGCACAAAGCTGGCCCAGGGAGTCCTGTCCGACTTGTCCTGGTTCGGGATCATGATCCGCACGAATTCCCGGCCGTCCTTCGACTGGAAGGGTTCTGCCAGGCCCTTGCCAAACTTGATGGTCACTTCCTCGCGCTTCGGTGCCTGGGCTTCCTTCGCCATCTCGGCTTCCGCTTCCTGCACGAAATCCGGCACCTGACTGTCTCTTGCGTTCTCAGGCATTTCTTTCGTTCCTCCTTCGTAGGTTGGTTTACTGTCCGCGACGCGGAGGATGTCCTCCGCCGTCATGGAAATGATCTGGTTGCTGAAGTCTGCAAGCTGCTGCTCCCGCAGGCTGCAGAAGTTTCCGTTTCCTCCGCCGATCACGATGTGGTCCACGCATGGAATCCCCATGATCTTACCGGCTTCGATGACCTTCCGTGTGGTTGTAATGTCCTCCTGGGAAGGTGTCACATCACCGGACGGGTGGTTATGAAGAAGCATAAATGCGCTCGCATTGCTCATGAGCCCTGACTTCAGGATGTTGGGAATGGCGGCGATCGAGGCGCTGATATCCCCGACGCTCACCACGTTGAAGTTGATCGGCTGCAGCCGGGCGTTCATATTGACCACACAGAGGACCTCCCGGTCATACTGGCTCATTTCCCTTTTCATCACATCCAGGGCTGCCGCAGGGGTGGAGAGGGGCTGATCCGAATATAGCGGATGCCCCTCTGACAGACGGATGCAGACTTCCTTCAGCTTATACTGTTTCGGTTTCTCCTTCTCCGCCATTGCCTTCTCTCTCCTCCCTGTACTCAATGGTGATGCTTACGATCTCGTCATCCGGCATGAGGCGGATATAATCCGCAAGCTCCTGCGGGGTCATAACCGCCTTCATCACACTCCCTCCGGATCGTCCGTATCGTCTCCCGGGATATCGTCCTCATAGGGATCTTCATCGCCGGCATCGCTGACAACAATGATGTCGTCCTCGCCTTCCGCATCTTCCTCACCGGCTCCGTAGTCCTCGTCGTCATCATCGTCCGTGTAATCCGCGTCAGGGTCGGGAGCATTTACGGCCTGCTTCTTCTTTTTGGTCTGCACATAGAACCATCCGCCGCCGGCTGCCGCAATGATCACCGGGATCAGGAGCAGGGGGAGCATGCTGCGTGACTTTCCGGAATTCCTGTCCTTATCAGCATCCTGGGCTGCTTCGGACTCTTTCTTTGCCGCTTCTTCGGCTGCCTTCTCGGCAGCTTCCTTTGCCGCCTGCTCCGCCGCAAGCTTTTCATTATAGATGTTCTGATCCTCTTCCTCCATCAGGGTGAAAAGGTCCCGCTCATCCACCAGGTTCAGGAAGTGGACATTTTCCTCTCCCTTTTCGTTCCGGTCAATGATCAGGTAATAATAGTTGCCGGCCTTGGTGACCAGGGTGACGAACTGCTGACCTTCACCGGTGACAGGTCCGATGTCATCCACCAGAGTCAGGTTTCCGTCAGGGGTAAGTCCGTGGATCTCCGGAGCAGGCTTTTCCTCTTCCTCGAACATGCCGGAAAAGAGAGACAGGAAGCCTGCCATCGTTTCACCGTCGATATCAAAGCTATAGCCCTCTGGTGTTTTTTTCGGTGTGATGTCGTTCAGCTTCAGGTACTTTCCGCAGACATAGCCGTACTTTGCCGGAAATTCCAGCTGGTACCAGCCGTTTTCTTCCTTCAGGACCTGTACTTCTGTACCATTGGCCAGGCTGTTGATGATATCAAAGCCGATTCCGGGACCGGTACGGACGTTCAGGTTGCTGCCGTTGGTACGGACATGACCGGCCTGGGCCGGATCCTCCGGGTCATCACCATCGACGGCAATGGTAACGGAACTATCGGTAACCGTCACATGCAGGGTCGGCAGGAAATATGCCAGAAGCTTCGGATTCTTCAAAAGCACCTCAGCGACCTCCGGATCCAGGTCGGAGAGGATATCTGTGAAGAGGGAAGCATCAATCCCGGGGATCTGGCTTAAATCCAGACCGGAGAGGTCGAAATCTTCCGTATCACTTGCCTCACTGTCTGCGGTTTCCTCACCGTCAGCCACGGCCTCAGTCTCAGCCCCGACGCTGTCCTTTGCGTCAGTTTCGGCAGTTACAGCAGCTGCCGAAGTTTCTTCAATGCTTTCGGTTTCCGCCGATGTGGTCCCGGTTTCTTCACCTTTCTCCGCAATAGTCTCTACGGCCGTCATCTGTCCGGGATCATTTCCCTGGGCAAAGGCCGTTACTGTGGGCAGGGCCGCCATCCCGATCATTGCAGCCGCAAGCGCTGCGGCGAGTCTCATTTTCATCATCCTTCGATTTCCTCCTTCTCCTCATCGATATCGTCCAGATAGTCGTCCGATTCATGCTGCATAACAGCAGGAACCGTTACCGCCGGCAGGGTGTAGGGCTGACCCGCGGCAGCCGCCCGGATCAGTTCTGCCAGCTGTTCCGGCGTGAGGTTCGCCGCGTGGACCATGTCATGGATACAGGTATTCTCGGCTTCCTTGTACCGGCGTTCCAGGTCCTTGACTTTTGTATCCCATTCGTCCCGGCGCTTCCGGGCCTTTGCAAGCTCTGCGCCAAGGCGTTTCAGTCTCGTTTCGTCCAAATCAGTTCCTCCTTTTGCGAGATAAGAAAGAGCGGCCCTTGTGCAGGTATCCGCTCTTATCATAAATTTCGAGTTATCATAAATCCGGGCTGAAAAGCACGTATTCAAGCCACTTCCAGCGTTCCGGATTTTTGATAAGTCCCCTACGGTAAGCGGCCGTAACAATAGAAATGTGACTGCCAGTAGTTCGTTTCACAGCTGGCATACTGGATGGGCTTACCGCAGTGCAGCATCATGCCGTCCCCGACATAGATGCCTACATGTGAGGCACCGCTCGTTTTATAGGTTCCCTTAAAAAAGATCAGGTCGCCCGGTCTGGCTCCCGATTTCGGAATAATGCTGCAGCACTGGCGGAGTCCTTCCGCTGTCTGACGGCCGACATTCCAGCCGTTCCCGCTGTGATTGACCACCCAGGAGACAAAACCGGAGCAGTCAAAACTCGTGCTGGGGGAAGAACCGCCCCAGACATACGGATAACCAAGGTACTTTTCACCTTCCGCGATCATCCGCCGGAACTTTTCGTCCGTCAGGGCTTCACCCGGAATGTCATAATGCAGGACATCCTCGACTGCCACCGCGTAGGGGTTGTCTCCGAAGACCTCCTTCCGGTTTCCATAGGTCGTCATCAGGACCGCGTACCGGGACATTTCATCCTCGGTAAGACCGGCATCCGTGATCACCTTCCCCAGACCGTTATTCTTCAGGTTTACCTTGAGGATGTAGTACTCGTACTCCACCTCGTAGTATTCCGTCTCTGTCCAGTGGTCGGTCTCGCCGGTTTCCGGATCAGTCTCGGAATAAGATACCTGCCTGCTTTCGGTTTTTGTCCGGATCTCGACTTCTTCCTCGATGGTCAGCTCATACTGGCTGTCAAAAAGCTCCTGCAGGGTATCCTGTACCTGATCCCGCTTATAGCTCTGGAACACGATGGTCAGGTACGATGCCAGCTCATAGGGGTCATGGCCGATCTGGTCCGAGTGTATGCGGTACTCATCGTACCCGTCATACTCATCCTCGATGTTATCGATTCTGGCCTGCAGCTCCGCTTCCAGTTCCTTGTAGTCCTCCTCGGCACCGATGATGTCGGCATCATCCGCCGTGTAGGAAGTGCCGACCACCAGGTTCGTGCTGCTCTGGAAAAAGGCGGAACAGGAGCCCATGGCACTGGCAACCACCATGATGGTAAGGAGCAGGCCTCCCAGCATCAGGATCATGTGACCGTGGGAGGAAACGAATTCGGCCATCCTTTCCAGGACGTTCTTCGTCTCTTTGGCAGCTTTTCCGGCTCCTTTGGCAGATGCCCCGCCGGCCGCCTTTCCGGCACCGGCTGCCGCACCTGCAGCATCCCCGGTGCTTTTCCCGGCTTTTGCAGCCGCATACTCCTTCTTGATCGCCTGCTTCTGACGCCAGCGGGAGAAGGCATTGGATGCCGTATCCCCCGCAGTGTCTGCCACCGTCTCCGCAGCCTGCGTTCCCGCATTGGCCGCTTCCACGCCGACGTTGTCGTCACTGTTCTGGTCAACTTCTGACCGAACCTTGCCTTCCGCCATCTGGGCGGCACGGCTGGCTGCAGGCTTTTTTCTGGCATAGCGTTTCTGCTGCTTTACCCGCTTTGCCTTTGCGGAGAGCGGTTCCTCGTCCGCAAAGACCGCTTTTTCAAACCGCATCTTCTCGGCTGCGGCCTTCTGCGCGGCAGTTTCACTCCGGAGCTTTGCCCCGGCGGCTTTCTTCGCCTTGCCTTCTGTATTCAGCTTTTCACCGAGGTTGCTGCTTTTGCCGGGACGGTCCCGGCTGAATGCTTCCTTTTCCATGGGTTACACCTCCTTTGCTTCCGGTGTGATCTCACTCAGGCGGGTCGTCATGATCCGGTAGAGTTCCGTATCCTGCGGGAACCGGTCCACAAACGGAAGGATCACATTTCCGTAGAACAGCAGGCCTTCACCTTCGCCGGAGTGCGTCACATAGGAGAGCTGGTGCGGCGAGATATTGAGCTGCTTTGCCAGGATCTGCCGGTCGCCGGCGGCCTGGTTCAGCATATAGATGAAGTCGGAGTTCTCGAAGATGTTCTCTACTTCCCTTGAGGAAAGCAGGTCCTTCACGTTCTGGGTGATGCCCGTCGGAATGCCGCCCCACTTACGGAACCGCTTCCAGATCTCGACACTGTAGGCGGCTGTCTGTTCCTCCTTCAGAAGGAGGTGGAACTCGTCCATATAGTAGCGGGTGGACTTTCCGGCCGAGCGGTTCTCCGTAACACGGCCCCATACCTGGTCCTGGACGATCAGCATGCCGAGCTTTTTCAGCTGTTTGCCGAGCTCCTTGATGTCGTAGCAGACCAGGCGGTTCTGGATATCGACGTTGGTGCGGTGGTTGAAGAGATTCAGGGATCCCTTCACGTAGATCTCCAGCGCCGTCGCCACATGGTGGGCTTCCTTTTCCTCCTGCTGAAGCAGTGCGTTGTAAAGGTCCTCCAAAAGCGGCATGTTCTCCGGCACCGGATCCTCGAAATACTTCTGGTAGATCAGATGGACACAGCGGTCGATGACCGTCTTCTCCACCGGCTGCAGGCCTTCCTTGCCGCCGACCACCAGCTCGCAGAGAGACAGGATGAAGTCGGCTTTGAGGGCAAGAGGGTTGTCTTCTTCACTGTAGTTTGCATTCACATCCATAGGATTCACATACTGGGTGGATGCCGGGGAAATGTGGATGACCTGGCCCTTCAGCTTCTCCACCAGGGCAGAATACTCCGCCTCCGGATCACAGATGATCACGTCGTCATCCGTCACCAGGAAAGCATTGGTGATCTCACGCTTGGCACTGAAGGACTTACCGGAACCGGGAGTTCCGAGGATCAGGCCGTTCGGGTTCTTTAAGGCCTTCCGGTCCACCATGATCAGGTTGTTGCTGAGGGCGTTCAGGCCGTAATACAGGGATTCCCTTCCGGACTGGAACAGCTCCTGGGTGGTAAAGGGTACAAAAATCGCCGTGCTCGAAGTGGTCAAGGCGCGGCGGATATCGATGAGGTTATGGGCAAGGGGCAGGCAGCTCATGAGGGCATTTTCCTGCTGGAAGTCCAGGCGCCGCAGCATGCAGTTATGCTTCTGGGCGATGGAGCTTGCCTGGAAGACGTTCGTTTCCAGCTCCTGCTGGGTCTTGCCGGTATTCATGATCAGCATGGTGATGAGGAACATGCGCTCGTTCTGGCTCTGCAGCTCCTTTAAGAGGCTTTTGGCATCCTTGCCGTAGGTGGCCAGGTCACTCGGGATGATGTCCATGTCGTAACCGGACCGGACTGCCTTTTTCTGCTCCTCGATCTTGGACCGGTCAAGCTCCGTGATCGTATGCTTGATGGTCTTGATGGCCTCCGTCTGGTCGACGGACTGGATATGCATCGTGATGATCTGGCTGGAATCCATGTCCAGGAAATCCTTCAGGAGCTGGTCAGAGAGGTCCGACGCCGTGATGGCGAGATAGCTCATGGAACCGTAGAGGCTTCCCATCTGGAATACGCGGCTCCCGGGAAATGCAAATGCCGTCGGGGCAATGAAGTCCTTCACGGAAAGGCCGGATCCGACGAGCCACTTCCAGTCAAAGCGGAACTTGTCCTCCACATCGCCCATGTGGAACATGTCATGCATGAGCTTCAGACGTTCTTTGCCGTTCATGATCTGCGCTCTTACGCCAAGCTGCCTGAAGTTATTCATCAGGTCGTTCTGGACATGGGCAAGCCTCGGCTTTGCCTGACGGATCGAGTCCGCCTCGATGCCGAAGGTCAGGTACTTGGTCTTTGTAAGGCCATTGTTTCCCTGGGAGAGCTGGGTCTTCAGCATCTCCGAATACTCCTCGCGGACATCATCGAAGCCGTCATGGGCCAGGGGGATCCGGATACTTGCCTCAAAGCTTTCTGCATCCGTCGCCATGTTCATGAAACTCAGCTCAAAGTGGATGGAGCTGTCAAAAAAGTTCAAGAAACCGCACCATTCCTCGAAGATCGCGGTCTTGTCCTCCTGCTGGGCCAGCTGGTAGTTGATGTCCTGGAACTGGATGGTCTTTGTGTAGTACCGTTCGCCCACGCGGCAGATCCCGTCCGGGAACATCCGGTCAAAGGGAATGGACTGCTGGGCAGATCTCGGGATACCGTCATCCTTCCTTGCGGCAGCGACGATCGCCTCCACCTTTTTCCGGTCCTTCTTGGACAGGTTTTCCGGCAGTTTTACGTCCGGCCGGGGACTTTTTCTTTTCGTAAACGGAAACAATCTTGTCTACCTCCTTCTCTGCCGCTGCCGCCCGCATCAGCGCATCATAGTAGTTGTTGGTCTGGTACGGGCGAACTCTGGGCCTCACGAATGTCGTTTCGATAAAGTGCCTTGCAAAAACCTCCAGAGGCTGGCCGTCCCGCTCATACATGGCAAGCAGGAACATGGGCAGCATGATGAGGATCATGCCCATCGCCGCCAGGCTCGTGCTCCCGATGCGTTTCAGCAGGAAAAAGGACGGGACACCCATGAGTGCTCCCGCCCCGAAACAGATCAGCTGCCGTCTGGTAAGGTTGAAAAATACTTTTGTCTTGACCCGCGTAAGGTCTCGCGGGACAGGGATATATGCAGCCATACGCTTTGCCACCTCCTTCCTTAGTGGGCTGAAAGTACGCTGCGGGCCAGGGAACCGGTCTTGAAGAGTGCGAAGCACAGCAGGACCGTATACCCCATAACACCCCAGATGCTCCCGATGATGTTATCCGTAAAGGCCACCGTCTTGACCAGCACCGCGTAGATGCCGATGCAGATCATGATGAGGAAGCCCTGGAAACCCAGTGCAAAAAGCGCCCTCAGGTAGTTCTGGCCGATATGGCTCTGCTCCCGGTTCCCGAAAGTGGAAAACGGGATCGGCGCGAGGCTCGTCATCAGGTAGATCTCCATCATTCGGCCGTAGACGATAACGAAGATTGCTACCGACAGGATGGAGGAGCACACCTGCACGATAAAGCTCTGCAGGAAAAGGCCGAGAAGAGGCCCGACTTCCATGGCCTCCAGCGTATCCCGGATGGAATCCAGGGTTGAAGCATCGATCGCCGTGCTGCCTGATATAAGCCCGGCGGAAGCATTGACCACATGCTGCGCCACATCAAAGACCGCCATGACGATGTTGAAGGTGTTTGTGATCAGCATGACGGCGACGAAGGTCTTGAAGATCCACTTGAAGAAGATCCAGGTTTCAAAGTTTGCCAGGTTGTTGTGTTCGATGATCAGCTGAATCAGCTCATAGCAGGCAATGAACGTGAGGAACATGCCCGCGATGGGAATGATGACCGTTTCGGAGATGTTCCGGACGAGGCCGAAGACCGCCGGCGAGAAGTTTGCCGGCGAGTTCCCAACCTGTGTGGCCACGTCCGCCACCTGCTGATTGACAGCATCGAACATCCCGGAGAGATTATTCATGATACCGTCGACCAGCATTCCCTTGAGCCAATCCGAAAGCTGCTGTAACAGCGCTTCCAATGGCAGGTACCTCCTTTACGATCAGCCGAAGAGTCCGGAGAGAAGCGGGACCAGGGTCGTGCCGATGAGGGCGACACCGCCGCCGGCCATCAGCTGCTTCATGCCCTGGGACTTGGCACCAGGGTTATCATTGCCGTAGCCTTCGAGCAGGTTGATCGCACCCCAGATGCCTAAGCCCGCTCCAAGAGCGATGACAAGAGTCTGCAGTACACCGATTGCTGAATTGAAAAATGCCATAGATAGTCCTCCTTGTGAGTGCCGGGGAACTTCCCCGGATGATGGTAATGGGATCTGTTTCGGATCCCGGGAAACAAAAAAGCCCTCGTCCCGCATGTGCACCTGCGGGAAAAGGGCATGAAAATAGCCAGGACACTGGGTAAGCGCCTGGCTATGTAAAAGTTCGATTTTTTATTTATTTGTTTCTCTTACCGCTGTTCGCAGTTCCGCGGACCTCTTCGTGATAGAAGTAATCGACGATGGTGGGATGGCCCTGCGGGACTCTCTCGTAGGGTGTCTCATTATCTACGAACCGGCAGCCGTATTTCTTTGCGATCTCTTCAGCTTTCTTCTCCAGTGCCTCGAAATAGCTACGGTTCTTCCTGCTGTAGATCTCTTCATAGAGAGGCACCAGGTCAGGATGTTTCTCTGCAATGTAATCCATGATCGTCTTTTTGAATCCACCGCGCAGGTTCAGATTCTCTAACCATACCAGATCACACTGATCCTTCGTGCGTTCAATAATCGCTTCGATATCCGTGATTCCGGGGAATACCGGGGATATAAAGCAGACCGTCCGGATACTGGCATCGTAAACCTGCTTCATGGCCGCAAGTCGGCGTTCGATACTGACAGCATCATCCATATCTTCACAGAAGTCTTCGTCCAGTGTGTTGACTGACCAGGATACCGTCAGCGTATTCTTCTGATTGATCTCCTTCAGAAGGTCCAGGTCTCGAAGAACCAGATCCGACTTTGTGCAGATCAGGATATCCGCGCCGCTGTCTTTCAGTTCTTCCAGGATCTTTCTGGTTCTGCCATAGATCTCCTCCTGCGGGAGATATCCGTCTGTAACCGTACCGATAATGACTTTCTGCCCGGCATACTTCTTTGAATCCTTGATGGCAGGCCATTCTTTTACATCCAGAAAGGTTCCCCATTCCTCCGTATGTCCTGTAAACCGCTTCATAAAGGACGCGTAGCAATACTTGCAGCCATGGGTACAGCCTACATAAGGATTAACCGCGTATCCCCCAAGAGGAGCGTTCGATTTGGTCATGACATTCTTTGTTTCTACATATCCTACTTTACACTCAGGATTCAGCATTTCTCTGTGCCTCCAAAACTTTATTAAATGCGGTAGGAAGCTCCTGCACCATGTTTTCTTCGCCGATGATCGGCACCAGGTCTTCCTTCATAAATACCGGAATTCCCAATGCATGAGCATGCTCAGTGAGACTGTAGGCCCACGCCGGTTCCGTATGTACTTTCTTCTTCATTGCTCCGGTCATTGTGCCCACGACGATCCAGTCGATCCCGGTAAGATTCACTTCTCCAGGATCATCAAAGAGCGGTTCAAATGTCACGTGATAGTGCCTGGCTTTGACATTTTCCCTGAGTGCTTGTAGTCGCCACAGTTCCGATTGTCTTGTGATGGTCACGCCAAACCAGCCATTGGGAAGATCTGTATCGATCTTCAGAAGATCAGGCCTCTTGGATAAGAAGATGGCTTCATGCTGGGGGTTATCCTTCAGTTTTTGAAAGGTTGCCTGAAGCCATTCGTCTTTCCATGCGCATAAGTCGCTCATGCCGGTCAGCAGCCAGTTACCTGGTTTTTTGCGTTCCAGAATTTTGAGCTTCTGTTCATAGTATTCCGGTTTGGAAAAGTCATCCGTTATATGAAATCGCCGGCAGTTGTTCCGGGCATAGCAGTAATCACAACCGACCGGACAGCCGATCACCAGGTTCAGGTTCTTAATCAGGTCTTTTATACACTCACTCACTTCGGCTGCCATCCTTCCAGGTTCAGACGGATTTTTTCCAAATAATCCTCAAATGTCCTGATCTCATCTTCCGTGAAACCATGATAGAAGATTTCGCTCATCTTATCAGAGATGGAATCATAATCTTCCTTCAATGCTTTGGCCTTATCGGTAAGGAAGAGGAGCGTCTTTCTTTTGTCTCCGGGATCCTGCTGTCGGATGATCAGCTCAGCTCTCTCCATCCGTTCAAGCATTGTCGTCAGAGAAGTAATGGCCAGACCGCATTTCTCTGAAACTGTTTTGATCGGCACCCCGTCTTCCTGCCAGAGTACATATAGTATCCTGCCCTGAGCGCCGTTAAACGCTTCGATCCCCTGGGCTGCTAATATTTTCTCAAATACGCGGTCTCCTAACTGTTTGATCTTGGAGACCTGGAAGCCACCGTTAGTTCGCATAAAAATTCTCCTATATGGTAGTATTTGCTACTATATAGGAGGATTGAGCTTTTGTCAATATGTTTTTCAAGAACGCATCAGATTTCCTAGACTCTCACTGGCTTCACCCAGGAAAAACTCTATCGTACCGGCGCCTGCAACTATCATGATAATGCAGGCTTCCATGGCAATCAGAATAAATGCAGATGACCACATCTGCTGGACGATAGCGTAGATGATGCAGCCAAAAACAATCAGCATCAGTCCTCCAATGACGATGGATGACAGCTCGATCCCGATCTTTACCAGCACTCTTAACACGAAGAGGACCAGCATGACTGGCAGTAAAAGGACTTTCATAAGGAGCTTGAGTAAAAACATATCTGACCTCCAGATCTTTAGCAGTACAGAGACTGCGGGGATTCTGATTTCATTGTACTTAAGCCAGCCGCCATCGCAAGGATGTCGCCGGCTATGTAAAGATGCAGGTTTTTACGCCTGCATCCCCTTCCCGGAAGGTCGGCCGATCAGCCGAACAGACCGGAAAGAAGCGG
>Ga0256405_10006580_pt1 | contig 18434 bp, 21 predicted proteins | sample RumenRJG_02DNA_FD_189096 | JGI IMG/M metagenome (GOLD analysis project Ga0256405, IMG submission 189096) | Bovine rumen microbial communities from Lethbridge, Alberta, Canada - RJG_02 | ecosystem: Host-associated > Mammals > Digestive system > Stomach > Rumen | place: Canada: Alberta... | reverse complement strand
AAGTAAAGAAAAGCTCTTCTGTCTTTACTTAAGCCTGTACCTTATCAATAATGATCACATCTCCACTCTCGTAGCCATCTGCATCCTTGTAGCGCTCGATAATTGAGTCTATCTCTTTCATGGTAGCATCAGAAAGAGCTTTGACCAGCTCTGAATTAACCAGGCACTTAACCTTGATTTCCTCTATGGACTTAATAAACGCCTGTCCCTTTTTAGTGATCCTGAAAATTCTTGGATTTAACTGTACGCTTACATCTGACTCAGATAAATCACAGATAGGTTGCATATCAATCTTAATACCAGTAACCAGTTTTGCATGAGAGATGATCTCAAGCAGGAGGATCAGGTAGGCTTTGCTGCGCTGATTTAATTCCTTGTCTGAAAGATTAAGCGCATAGGAAATCTTCTCATTAAAGCTGTTCATAATGTATTCATACATATGAGCATCAGCAGCGATCTCATCAAGATCAACCTTTGAGAGCAGATCAAAAATCACAATAGTCATAATTGGTGCCACATTTGAATTTTCAAGCACCTTTTTTAACTGCAGAGCGCAGTCATATGGATCATACGTGGATTTACTGTTTGAAGCGCGTTCTTTTAGCATACAGATATCTTAAATATTAATTTTTCATCCAATAATAACCTTAATCAATAAATACATACAAGGTTAATGCTTCTGGTCTTATATATTAAACAAAATAATCGTGGATCATCTTTACAAGATCACGCATGTAAAGAGCTACTCTCTTGTGCTTAAGAGACTCTTCAATATCTGCTGAGAATACATCCTTAAAATCAGCAATCAGATAATCTGCCATCTTGGTCAGGCCAAGCTTTTTAGCTTTTACGCTGATATTAAAGTTTGAAGGAGCATTTTCTACAAGTACGTCTTTAAAGTCCACATCAAGACCTACTACGATAGAACCTGTTGAGAGAACCTGCATAAAGACAATGTAGAACTTAAACTCAAGCGCACTTTCCTCTGCATCATCTGGAAGATTAAATATGCTCTTAAAAACAGGAACAGATGAATTCTGCAGTGCTAAAGACTTTTGTACCAGCTTCCTTACCTCTTTTGGAAAATTTCTGTTTAGGGTAATGGTGTTGTTTTTTACAGAATTGATTAGGATTGAAAGAACGCCTGCCATGGAAAAAGAAAGAGCTTCATTTGAAAAGAGTTCTAAAAGCTTCTGTGAATAAGCTTTTTCACTTTTAAAATCATGCTCATTCTTGTTTACAGAACGAAATTCATCTGAAAAATAATGATTTTTTTTGACTAAGTCTTCCATATTATCTCTTTTATTTATCTTCAGTGTGTTGGTACAAATTATTAGATGTATGCTGATAAAAGGCTGAAATATTGATTTTTCATAACGTTATGTTTTTTTGATGAGTAATTATAAAAAGGTGCTCTACTTCAAGTTTTTTATAACGTTAAAAAGTTAATATACACGCTATACAATAAATAACGACAACAATCAAACAAACATAAGGATTTTAAAAGCGGCACTCAGTGCCGTTTTTTATTTTCCGAAGAATGCTCCCATTGTGATTCGGTCACGTCCTTCAAGATCTTTTAGTGTCTGAACGTCCTCATAACCAAGATCTGAAAATATCTTCTGTACAGCTGCTCCCTGATTATAGCCGTGCTCAACAATCAGATAGGCTCCAAAGGCAAGATAGAATCTGGCTTTATAAGCAATTGTTTTAATGTCATTAAGTCCGTCTGGACCTGAGGCTAATGCGCGTGATGGTTCATATGGCAGAGAGCTTCTGCCTAAATGCTCATCATCCTCTTCTATATATGGTGGATTAGATACAATAAGAGCATATTTTTTTTCAGGAACATCATTAAACCAGTCTGAAATAAAGAATTTCACCTCAAGATCATTCTCTTTTGCATTAATCTCAGCGACATTTAAAGTATCTTCACTGATATCGCATGCGTAGGCATTAATACTGTCTCGAAGCTCTTTTTTTAACGCAAGAATAATTGCTCCTGAGCCTGTTCCCAAATCTAGGACATCTCCTTTTACATTTAAGGATAAAGCAGCCTCTACAAGAGTTTCAGTATCAGAACGAGGAATTAAGGTATGCTCGTTGACTTTCAGACGTAAAGACCAGAAATCCTTGTAGCCTAGAATATAAGCGACAGGATAGCCTTTTGATCTTTTATCTATCAGAGAAAAGAAAGACCCCTGAAGCTCAGAAGATAATTCATCTTCATCGTGAATAATAAGACCGGCTTTAGAAAAGCCGGTTACATGAGACATGATTAAAGAAGCGTCTAAAGAGGCTGTATCTGAGTTTTTTAAAATACTCTTTCCCTTGAAAAGAGCCTCTTTAATCTGCATTAAAGTGCACCCTGAGAAGCCATAGCAGCAAGCTGCTCAGCCTTAAATTCCTCGATTACAGGCATTAAGATAAGATCAAGGTTACCAGAGAGAATTTCATCGAGTCTGTATAAGGTCAGGTTGATTCTGTGATCAGTAATACGTGACTGAGGGAAATTATAGGTTCTGATACGATCTGATCTGTCACCTGAAGACAGGATTGAGTGACGCATCTCAGTTGCCTGAGCATTGCGCTTGTCTTCTTCCATCTGAGCAAGTCTTGAATATAAAACTTCCATGGCTCTGGCTCTGTTCTGATGCTGTGAACGCTGATCCTGACACTCTACTACAAGACCTGTAGGCAAGTGAGTAATACGGATAGCTGAGTCAGTCTTGTTAATGTGCTGACCACCGGCACCTGATGAACGGAAGGTATCAATTCTTAAATCAGCAGGATTGATAACAGGAGCATCTGCTGGTGGAATTTCAGGCAATACCATTACGGTACAGGCAGAGGTATGAACACGACCCTGAGTTTCAGTTACAGGCACACGCTGTACACGGTGACCGCCAGATTCAAACTTCATATAGCCGTATGCGCCTTCACCAGACATCTTGGCAATGATTTCCTTATAGCCGCCCATTTCGCCTTCAGCTTCAGACACAATCTCAAGTGACCATCCTTTAGCTTCTACATAATGGGTGTACATCTTAAAGAGCTCACCTGCAAATAATGCAGCTTCATCACCACCGGTACCTGCACGGATTTCTAAGAAGCAGTTGCAGTCATCACGCTTGTCGTGTGGCAGAAGTAACAACTGCAGCTCATGAGAAAGCTTCTCTACCTTTTCACGGGTAGGCTCAATTTCTTCCTGAGCCATTTCAACTTCATCAGGATCATCACTCTTTAACATCTGCTCCATCTCAACGAGATCATCAGATGCAGTAGTGTACTGCTTGTAGGTGGTTACAGTAACCTGAAGCTGTGAATACTCTCTGTTTAATTCACGGAACTTATCCTGATCTGCAATCACATCAGGCTGGCTTAATAACTGCTCAACTTCCTGATGGCGCTCAACTAAGGCTTCTAATTTACGTAAAATTGAATCTTGCATAGTAATCTTTCATCTGGTGTAAAAAACTGTGCTTATTTTAACAAAAATGAACCTTTTTTAACATACCTGCACAAGAGTCTTTGCCTGATAAAAAAGCATAATGAACTTTTAATTAACTTAATAAAGCATTTGAAGACGAAAGCTAATTACGAATACAGTAACAGCACTAATCTTTACTTTTGCAATAAAGGGAAAATTCAGATTTGATTTGAATGGTGGGTTGTGAGGGGGTCGAACCCGCGACCAACGGATTAAGAGTCCGCTGCTCTACCAACTGAGCTAACAACCCATTCAATTCAAATTGTAGATGGTGGATGCTATAGGACTCGAACCTATGACCCTCTGCTTGTAAGGCAGATGCTCTAACCAGACTGAGCTAAGCATCCATTCAAATGGTGGGTTGTGAGGGGGTCGAACCCGCGACCAACGGATTAAGAGTCCGCTGCTCTACCAACTGAGCTAACAACCCACTTGAATGATATCTAACGAATGGTGGGTTGTGAGGGGGTCGAACCCGCGACCAACGGATTAAGAGTCCGCTGCTCTACCAACTGAGCTAACAACCCATCGTTAGATTTATTACATGGTGGGTCGTGAGAGACTCGAACTCTCGACCAACGGATTAAAAGTCCGCTGCTCTACCGACTGAGCTAACGACCCAACCAAGTAACCGTTGATAAAATCAACGCCGTTTATTTTACTTAAATTGAGAGCTTATGCAAGCATTTTTTATGAATTTTTTTTGATTTTTTTTTAAATCCCTTATTTAAGCCTTTTTTATTTTTTCTTTCTGCAACTATTAACCTGTCAGGCAATAGCTTTATATACGCAAAAGGACGCCAAAGGCGTCCTCAAAACACAAAAAACAGAAAATTTCAGTTTAATTTAAAGCTTCAATTTCCTTTTTAGCCATTGTAGCTGAAGTGGTATTTGGATAACTCTGAATAAGCACTTCAAAGAAACGTTTGGCCTTGTCATTATCACCTAAGGCTTTTGAAATAAAACCAAGCTTGTACAGGGCATCCATTCTCTTGTTGGAGTTCTGGAACTTGGCTGTATGCAGGAAGCTTACTCGAGCCTCCTCATAATTTTTCTTCAAATACTGAATCTGCCCCATCCAGTACCATGCATTTGGTGTAAGAGCAGCTTCAGGGTACTTCTCAACATATGCTTTAAAAGCTGCTACAGCATCGTCATACTTCTGAGTCTCTACAAACTTGTATGCTGCTTCATACTCAGCTTTCTCCTGAGCTGAAGCTTGAGAAACACTCTGTCCTTTTGCTTTGTTATCTGATGGAGTAATAGTGGCATTGCCAGAACCTGAGGTCTTCTCTAAAGCTACAGTATCTTTTTTCTCTTCGCTCTTGGTCTGTGCATTTTCATCAGACTTATCCTTAGCGCTATCAGAGGCTGGAGATACATTTGAAGAAGCAGCTGCAAGCTTTTGCTTTAAAGCCGCATTCTCATCCTGTAAAAGCTTTAAATCATGCTCTAGGCTTTCAATCTGGCCTGATGATTCGGCAAGCTTGTTCTGAAGCTCCGTTATCTGATTCTGCATTCTGAGCATAGCAATCTGCATGGCATCATCTTCAGCATAGCTTAGAGTTGCAACCATTGCAGTGCCTAAGGTTATAGCCTTAAAAAACTGATTCATTTTTCCCATCCACATAATAAAAAAGGCCGAGAGCAAAGTCTCAGCCTCATTAGTTTAAACTGCTCTTATTAGTAGTTTAACACAGCACGACGGTTCTGTGACCATGCAGCTTCATTGTGACCATCAACAGCAGGCTTCTCTTCACCGTATGAAACGATTGACAGCTGATTTACATCAACACCTAAGTTCTGCATGTAACGAGCAACAGAACGAGCACGACGCTCACCTAAGGCGATGTTGTACTCTGGAGTACCGCGCTCATCAGTGTGACCTTCAATGATTACACGAGCTTCTGGATTGCTCTTTAAGTATTTTGCGTGAGCCTGCATAACACCTAAGTACTGATCCTGAATAGCCTCAGAATTGTAACCGAATAAGATGGTGTTGTTGTTTGCAAGTTCAGCAGGGCCATTGAAGCCGTTGTTGTTGGCATTAGGATCACCTAAGGTTAATGAACCATCAGAGTCTAAACCTAAAGCAGCCTCAGAAGAGCCGTCCTCAACTAATGATGAAGAATCATCAGATGATGAACATGCAGTTAAAGTGCCTAATGCTAAAGCACAGATTAAGGTTAATAAATAGTTTTTAAACATTTTAAAATTCCCTGTAAAACCAAATTTGTTAAATCAAAATTATTTTGCTGTTAAAGGACCCCAGGCAGGAGCGCTTATTTCACCAGCGCTTGAAGGCAGATTTGCCTTGAATCTTCCGTCTGAGGATACGATAGCTAAACCTTTTCTTCCCTGATATACGGTTGAGTATATTACCATACTTCCGTTAGGAGCAACACTTGGAGACTCATCTAAAGATGAAGTTGAAAGCATATATACGCTGCCGTCAGCATCAACACGTGCAACTCTAAAGCCATTTACCTGAGTAATAACAATTAAGGAATTGGTACCAGGTATTGGTTTGGCTGAAAGGTTCTTCTGACCCTGATAGGTTACTCTCTCGAGCTTCTTTGCTGTAAAGTCATACTTGTAAATCTGAGCTCTGCCACCTCTGTCTGAGGTAAAGAACAGAGATCTGCTGTCAGGTGAGAAAGTAGGCTCTGTATCAATAGCGTTATCAGAGGTGATTCTGAAGAACTTGCTTAAAGTAAGATCATAATAGTAAATATCTGGCTGACCATCCTTAGATAAGGTCATAGCAATCTTGGTGCCGTCAGGAGACCATGATGGAGAGCTGTTTAAACCAGTAAATGATGCTAACTTGACACGCTTCTTTGACTGAATGTACTGCACAAAGATGGCAGGTGATCTGTTCTCAAAGCTTACGTATGCAAGACGGGTACCGTCTGGTGACCAGGCAGGAGTCATAATAGGCTGAGTTGACTTTACAATAGGGGTCTCATTATAACCGTCATAATCAGCAGTCATTAACTGATAAGGGAATGGCTGACCTCTTTTGTACACAACATATGCAATGCGAGTTCTAAAGCATCCACGCTGACCGGTTACAGTCTCATAGATACGATCTGAAACACGATGTGCAGCCTGACGCATCAGAGGGAGACCAGCATTACCGGCAAAATGAGCTAATACCTTGCCCTTGTTTGCACCCTGAAGGCCAACAAGCTGGAATTCAACCTTGTATGCACCGCCAGAGGCTGAAGTTACATTACCTACAATAGTAAATTCAGCACCAGTTGCTGCAACAGCATCAACATTTACCTGGCCATTTGCAAAACCATTGGCTGGCAGAGATGATACTGCCATTGGGGAGAATTTGCCAGATCTCATCAAATCTGCTGATACCACTGAGGCAACATCAAGCTTAACGTTGGCATCCTGGGTAAAAGGATACACTGCAATCTTGCGGCCTTCGTTAATACCACCAGTAATTTCAATCTGTAATTCTGCGTTTGCTGCAGTTGCACAGAACAGTACAAATACAGCTGTCAAGAATCGCTTAAACATGAAATAACTCCGTTAATTAAAATATTTTTCATATTATATGACACTTATAGCTTTGGTGTCATAGAAATCTTGATATTTGAGCACTGCGGACAATCTGCAGGAGGTCTTGGGAACATACCTACAAGCTCGATGGCTGCAACTGCACTCTGGCAGACCTTGTCATCACCCTGGCAGCTAACACCTGTAACTATGCCACCACTGTCAAGTTTCAGACTTACAACCACTCTCTTACCGTTCATAGACTGATCAACACGCCAGTTCTGCTCAATAAGACCGCGAACCTTGTCGCCGTAACCTGCTTCACCACCGGCACCAGAACCAAGTCCCTGGCCGTTAACAGGATCACCGTTTGCTGTACCTAAAATATCATCTTCCAAAGAATCAGCCTGAGCTTTAGCCTTGGCTTCTGCAGCCGCACGAGCTTTGGCTTCTGCCTCTTCCTGTCTCTTCTTGGCTTCAGCTTCTTTCTTCTTCTTTTCCTCTTCTAATTTCTTTTTCTTCTCTTCTTCTAACTTCTTCTTTTCTTCCTCGGCTTTCTTCTTCTTTTCTTCCTCTAATTTTTTCTTCTTTTCTGCTTCAGCCTTCTTTTTCTTTTCCTCTTCTAATTTCTTCTTCTTTTCTTCTTCGGCTTTCTTTTTCTTTTCTTCCTCTAACTTTTTCTTCTTTTCTTCTTCAAGTTTCTTTTTCTTTAAAGCAAGCTCTTTTTGCTGCTCAATTTTCTTGGCCTCTTCAGCCTTTTTCTTTTCAATAGCTTCCTGACGCTTCTTTTCCTGAGCCTTCTGCTCAGCAGCACGCTTTTCAAGCTCTTTTCTTAGCTCTTCTTGCTTTTTCTGCTGCTCTAAAAGCTTCTTATCAACCTGTGAATCCTGCTTCTTAGGCTGACTCTGTGAACCGTTAGGATTTCCTTTTGCAGGCGGAATGAAGGTTGCATGCATAATATTGCCAGCCCCCATATTTGGTTTTTCCGGTCTGTCTAAAGAAACTTTTAATAATAAAACGCCTGCAATGGTCACATGCAGTGCCAGAGCCATCACAAAAGCGGTTTTTAAACTGATTTTCATAGGTTATCTCAAAGTTAGTCTGAAAGTGGCTCTGTAACCAGGCCTACACTTTTGACACCACTTTTCTTTAAAGCATTCATTAGCTGAATTACATTGTCATAAGCAACCTGCGCATCGCCCTGAACCACTACAGGACGACTTGGATCCTTCTGCAGCTGACTTGCCACATATGAGGTTAAATCATCTAATGATCCCATCTTTTCTGTAGAAGTATCGATAGTCACGTAAAACTGACCTACTTTGTCCACTACAGCAATAATAGGAGTCAGCTGATCTTCATTCATGGCTTCAGCCTCAGCCTGTGGCAGATCTACAGTAACGCCCTGCATCACTACAGGAGCAGTTGCAATAAAGATAACTAAAAGCACGAGCATAACGTCAATGTATGGAACCACATTGATTTCTGCAACCGCACGCTTTTTACGATTTCGAGCGCCCTGCATTATTACTCCTTGTTGCTTAAATTATGAGAATTGAGGCGACTTAAATTACGCTCTCTATCCCCTTCAATACCTGGAGTCTGGTAGTGAACTCTGTCTTCTGTTGCATTTGGTACACGATTTAAGCGGCTTGAACCAAATGGACTTACGCGCTCTTCAGGAGCCTTTGAAAAAGGAGATGATGAAGATGCAGAAGCTGTTGAAGGCTGATAGCTCTGTGAACTCTGAGCCTGAGTCTGAGAAGGCATGTTATCCTTTGCGTTCATTTCTGAACGTACACGAACCAGACGACGGTTTAAAATAGTTGAGAACTCATCCATGAAGTTGATGTAGCGGTTCTCTAAAGCTTCAACCTTTGAAGCAAAGCGGTTATAGAACATAACAGCAGGAATTGCGGCAAATAAACCCATTGCGGTTGCAACCAGGGCCTCAGCAATTGGAGGAGCCACCATTGATAAAGTTGCATTCTTAACTGCAGCTAAGGCAATAAAGGCGTGCATAATACCCCAAACGGTACCGAATAGACCGATATATGGGCTGATTGAACCGATGGTTGCCAGAGTAGCAAGATTTGCCTCAAGATTTTCCATCTCACGGCTTTGTGATACCTTCATCTGGCGGTAAGTTCCATCCATAACCACTTCCTGCTCGGCTGGACCTGAATTTAAAAGACGAACGAACTCTTTAAAACCAGCTGTATAGATGACCTCAAGACCAATCAGGGAAGACTGTCTTTTTACGCAGTCCTGATAAAGATTGTTTAAATCAATACCAGACCAGAAGCGATCTTCAAACTCATCTGCCTTGATTCTTGCGTTCTTGTACAGATTGGTTCTGGCAATAATAATAGTCCAGGAAGCAACTGAAAGAATTAAAAGAAACAGCATAACTGCCTGTACCAACGGACTGGCATCAAAAATCAGCTGTGTGATTGATAATGAACCTGACTGCATTATTACTTAACCTCTAAATTTGAAACATCCTGTGGAACAAACTGCTTTATGTACTCTAAAGCTTCCTTTGGCATTGGGCATGGCCTGCCCTTTTCCATGTCAAGGAAGGCAATTGAGCATTCAAACTCAAAAAGCAGTTCCTGATTCTGATTAAAAACCTGCTGATATACCTCTAAACTTGCAAACTTCACCTTTTTAGGAATACAGGTTACAGTAAGATAGTCATCAAGACGGGCTGAACTGATGTAGCTTCCTTTAATCTTGCGGATCACAAAACCTTTCTTCTCTTCAAGCATCTTGCACTGAGAAAGGTTCATACCGCGAAGCCACTCGGTTCTGGCGCGCTCGCAGAATTTTAAATAATTTGCATAATATACAATTCCGCCTGCATCCGTATCTTCATAGTAGACGCGGGAATTATGTGAAAAAACTTTAGTTTCCATGAATTAAGACTTTTCCTTAATTTCAATTCCAAACTTCTGATAGGCTTTGGCTGTTGCAATACGGCCGGTTCTTGACCTCTGCACAAAACCCTGCTGAATAATATATGGTTCTACCACATTCTCAAGAGTTTCTCTATCATATCCTAATGAGGCTGCAAGTGATTCAATACCAACAGGACCACCATTAAAATCGTCAATCATACTCTTTAAATACTGTCTGTCAAAGTTATCAAAGCCATCTTCATCAATTCTCATCATTTTTAATGCATCTTTTGCATTATCAAGAGTGATGGAACCATTACCTTTTACCAGAGCATAATCACGAACTCTGCGCAAAATTCTGTTGGCAATACGTGGTGTTCCGCGGGATCGCTTTGAAATTTCTGCAGCAGCATCATCATCAATCTGTACACCAAGCTTTTTAGCAGAAGATCTGACGATAATTTCAAGCTCGGATGGTGTATAAAACTTCAGCTGAAGAATGATACCAAATCGGGCTCTTAATGGTGAAGTCAATGTACCTGCTCTGGTTGTTGCACCAACAAGGGTAAAAGGATTGAGATTGATCTTGATGGAGCGGGCAGACGGACCTTCACCTGTCATAATATCCACCATATAGTCTTCCATGGCAGGATACAGGAATTCTTCAATTACAGGAGAAAGACGGTGAATCTCATCAATAAAGATAACACTTCTTGGCTGCAGATTGGTCAGTAAAGCTGCAGCATCACCTTTTTTCTCAAGAGCAGGACCTGAGGTCTGAGAAATTGATACAGCAAGCTCATTGGCAATAATATTTGAAAGAGTGGTCTTGCCAAGACCTGGAGGTCCAAAAATCAGAACATGATCAAGGGCTTCACCGCGCATTCTGGCAGCTTTAAGAGCGATGGAAAGCTGCTCTTTTGCCTCTTCCTGACCTATATAGTCTTCAAGAGTATGTGGACGCAGAGCTCTGTCCTCTGATGATCTTGTCTGTTCAAGGACAAGCTCCTCCTGGGTCTTTTCAGGACGGACCACGCTGTCTACAGTTAAAGAATCAGCAACAATGCCTAAGGTATTAGATTCCATCCTTAACCTCTGCCTTTAGATGAAATTAAAGCTAAAGCCTGAACGATAATCTGAGAGGTTTCAAGCGAAGGTGTTTTGGCAATCACAGCCTTAACATATTTCACCGCATCAGATTCTCTGTAGCCTAAAGCCACCATCGCTGCAACTGAGTCATTAAAGCTCTCGTTGCCTGACGCTGTAGAGGTACCGGAAACCACCTGAACATTCGTGCTCTGAGCAAAATTCTTTAAATTATCCTTAAGTTCAACTACCATGCGTTCAGCAGTCTTTTTACCGACGCCCGGGATCTGCTCTAAAGCTTTTGACTGTTCTGCAAGTACAGTCTGAATAAAAGAATCAACATCAAAAGTTGATAAAACGGCCAAAGCCATTTTAGGACCAACGCCGTTAACCTTGATAAGAACTCTGAACAGAGATCTCTGTGTTACAGTATTAAAACCGTACAGAATTTCTGCATCTTCTCTTACAACATGCTGAATGTATACAAAAGCCTGCTGACCAACTTTTAAAGCACCAAGGCAGGTTACAGGCATATCCACCTCATAGCCTACACCGCCTACTTCTATTAAAGCGGTTACACCATCAATGCGCAGAACTTTTCCATTTAAACTACCAATCATATCTTTATTCTTTTTATAAAAAGTTTATAGGCAGATGATCAATATTCTGCCTTTACAAGACTATTTGATCTTATTTTGCAGTCTGCCGTGAATTGAAGAAGTATTGGCTACTTCTTTTCCCATAGCCACGGTAGACTGATGAGTAAAACAGTGACACAGCGCGCAGGCCAGACCATCAGCAGCATCAGACTGAGGTTCGCCCTTTAAATGCAGAATGTTCTTTACCATATACTGCACCTGAGTTTTCTCTGCCCAGCCATAACCTACAACAGCCTGCTTAATCTGCATCGGAGTGTATTCAAAAACCGCAAGGCCTAAATTGGCACCTGCTACAATAGCACTGGCTCTTGCCTCAGAAAGCTTTACTGTAGACTGAACATTCTTAGATAAAAATGTCTCTTCAATGGCCATGGAAACTGGCTTGAACTGCTCTACCAGAGTTGTAATTCCGTCATAAATTATTTTTAGTTTTGAGGCCAGAGAGCCGTTTCCGGTGCGGATACAGCCAGATCCAAGATATACAGGTTCACTGCCATCGAGTCTGACAATGCCATAGCCTGTAAATCTTGATCCAGGGTCAACCCCAATAACAATTTCTGACATATTTTTAACTAATATAAAAGCACTATTTACAAGTCGATATTATAAAGATTTTTGATTAGTTTTTCATTAGATATAAATATTAGAAAATGACAAAAATAAGGCGTTATATTCGCAAAAATGAAACATATATCGTAAATTTAACCAGAACAGGTGCTATTGAAAAAAAATTATATTAGAATATAAAGATATAAGAGTTATAAGGACGGACAGGGATAAACATGGCAAAACTCAATATTGCACTCTTGATTGTAGTAATTTCCTTCTTTATTGGATTCTGCATTGACCCAGATCATTCAGCTCCAAGCATTCTCTGTACCCTGGTAGGTCTTTTAATTGCAATGATCTTCTACTACAAGGTCAAATTCTAATTTCTACTTAAAAAAACTCCTTAGGGAGTTTTTTTATTTCCGTTTATTTCTTACTTTTTCTGTACTGCAACGGTGTCATTCCACAAAACTTTTTAAAGGCTGTAGCAAAATAGGCTGCATCAGAAAAACCACAGTCAAAAGCAATATCAATAATCCTGTCATCTGTAGTTCCTAGACGCTTTTGAGCAATCATCATTCTGTAGCTTACAAGATACTCATTAAAACTCTGACCTGTAGATTCTTTAAACAGCTTCATGAAATGACTTTCAGAATAGCCGCAGTACTTTGCCACATCATGAACCTGAACATTCTTTCCATACATAATTTCAACAAAATACAGAGCCTTTCTGATAAGAGTAAAGGTATCAGCATAAGATCCCACATCAGGATTTACTTCTCTTGAAAAACGGTATATTGCATCTGCAATCAGAAATACCTGACCTAAAACCAGCATCTGCCTTGAGGTGTAGCTTTCATGACGATGAATAACAAGTTCATTGACAGGATTGTATAAAATCCTCTGCAATGGAGTGTTTTTCTTAAGAAAGCAGTCAATTTCACGACTGTGATTTGCCAGCTTTGATAGATAAGAATCGTAAATTTCATCGAATAAGGGAGCACCTTTTAACAGACTGAAATCAAAAATAATATTGAAGTACTCTGTAAAGGTATCTTTGCTTGCCATACTAAGTAAATGGGCATTGTCAGGCAGAATAACCGCCATATCATCCTGATAGAGGATCTCCTCTTTATCCATTATCCTGACCCTTAAAGCGCCACGAGTGACAAATATAAGCTCAAAAACCTCGTGATAATGCAAAGGATAGGAAGTTATAAAATCCGGCATTTTTATATGGTAAACAGTAAATGGAAAATTTAATTTTCCATGAACCTTAGATTCTCGGAACGCATTTTCAGTCATTTTTAAAATCCACAATAAATTACATAATATGATTTTAAAATAATTTATCACTTTATTGTAAATTTTAAGCTATTTATAAGTGAATTTTAAATGAAGGTAAAAAACAAATAATAGGATTTTAAAAGGATTCAAGATTTTTTTAAAAGCAACTTTATGCCATCTCCATTATTCTGAGAATAAAGGAAATCATCCTGATGGAGGAATTATGAATAAAAGTGCTATTTTTCACCGCAATGATTTAAACAATATCTATGCCTTAGACAAAGACACCTTAAGAATTATCTTAAGAACAGGAAAAGATATAAAAAGAGCTACCCTTTTTGCCAATGATCCTTATATAAACGGTATATCATCCAATGCGCCATGGTATGGAAAAGCTTATGAAATGAAAGTGCTTTATGAACTTTCTGACAATTATCTTTTCTATGCAGATATCAATCCTGACTATAAAAGACTTCAGTACTACTTTGAAATATCTGATGACAACCAGAGTGTGATTTATCTTGAAGATGGCTGTCATGAAAAGGATTTTATTACTGACAGATTCATCAAGCATTATTTTAAGTATGGCTTTATCAATGAAGCTGACATTATGACTGTGCCTGCAGCTGCCAAAGAAACACTCTGGTATCAGATCTTCCCTGACAGATTTGCCAAAAAAGACTGCGATAGTTCACAAGAGTGGATTGAAGGCTATTATGATAATTCCATGAAATCATTTAATGGAAATTTAAAAGGTATTACAGACAAACTTTCATATATTTGCGATTTAGGAATTAACGGCATCTATTTAAATCCGGTATTTATGTCTAAATCAAACCATAAGTACGATGTTGATGACTATAAAAAGGTCTCTGAAGATTTTGGCAACAGCGAGGATTTAAAGGAACTTGTAAACAAGGCACACAGCCTTGGCATCAAAGTTATGTTTGATGCAGTTTTCAATCATTCCGGACTTGGCTTTTTTGCCTGGCAGGATGTAATGAAAAACGGCACGAAATCACCTTATTATGACTGGTACTTTATTAACGGCGATGTTAATGATGAGAACTTCTTTAAAGATCACAACACCCGTGATAGCCGTTATTACTCTTTTGCATATGTTCACAATATGCCTAAGCTTAATACCAGCAAAAAGGAAGTTCAGGAATATTTTATTGACATCTTAAAATACTGGATTGATGAATTTAACATCGATGCCATACGCTTTGATGTTGGAAATGAAATTTCACATGAATTCATAAAAAGAATAAGATCTGAACTTAAAGGGCATAAAGAAGATCTGTTCTTATTAGGAGAGATCTGGATGGATTCAGGTTCATATTTAAGAGGTGATGAATACGACAGTGTAATGAACTATCCTTTAAATCAGAAACTTATAACATTCTTTGAAGATGAAAAGCAGACTGCAGATGACTTTATGTACGGCGTAAATTACTGTTTGTCCCTATATCAGAAGCAGTGCAATGAGGTAATGTTCAATCTTTTATCAAGCCATGATGTAAATAGAATAACCACCCGCATAAAATCAAAGCAGAAAGCTCTTGAGCTTTATGCCATTCTTTTAACGATGCCGGGAGCTCCATGCGTTTATTATGGAGATGAACTGCTGCTTGATGCCCCTTCAAGAGGTACTATGCCATGGAATGAACTGTTAAATAATAAAGAAATGACTGACAGCCTTTATCTTATGAAAAAGCTTATGGAAATAAGATCTTCATATAAAGAACTCTCAAATGAAAAAGTAAGTTTTATAAAAAGTAATAAAAGGTTGTTACACTACTTGCGTCCTCTTTTAAATGGAACTTTAGAAGTTTTTGTCAATGAAAATAAAAATGACGAACTTATAGTTACACAAATGGAAAATCGGATCCTCTTTGAAAGCAGATATGAAAACGGAATTTTAAAGAGCGGTGGAATTTTAATCATCTTAAAGAATTAATCCTGGAGTCGACAAATGGAAACCATTACAGTAAACAATAAGTCTTTTAACATTGTTAAACTACTTGGCAAAGGAAAAGGCGGTTACTCCTATCTTGCAGATGATGGCTGCAGACAGTATGTTGTTAAAAAAATCCATCATGAACCATGTGACTACTACACCTTTGGCAACAAGATAGAAGCCGAGCTTAATGATTACAGACGTCTTTGTGATGCCGGCATCAGAATACCTCACATGATAGATATTGACACCGAAAATGAAACTATCTTAAAAGAATATATTGAAGGTGACACCATCTATCAGATGGTAAAAGACGATAAGGATGTGTCAAATCTAATTGAGCAGGTCAAAGCAATGTGTTCCCTGCTCTACAAAAAAGGACTTAACATTGATTACTTTCCAACGAACTTTGTAGTTCAGAATAATGAGGTCTTCTATATTGACTATGAATGCAATTCATATATGGATGAGTGGAACTTTGAAAACTGGGGAATCAAATACTATTCAAAAACAGAAGAATTTTTAGAGTATATGAATAATCATAAAGATCTGTAAAAGGATCAGTGCATGGCTGCTGTATCCAGGATTGGTAACAGCAGCTTATTTAATGAAATGATAACATTAAGTACAAATAAAGGATATTTATGAAAATCGAACATACATTGCTATCTATGTGAAAAATCTTGAACAGGAAAAAGAGTTTTTTGAAAAATACTTCAATGCCAGATCTGGAGCTCTTTATGAAAATAAAACCATAGGCTTTAGCTCCTATTTCTTAAGCTTTGAGGATGGTGCAAGACTTGAGCTTATGCATAACGAGCAAATGGATGATCCTCATAAGTCATATACAAGAACCGGCTTTATCCATATGGCAATATCTGTTGGTTCGCCAAAAAAGGTGGACGAAATTACTAAAGCATTAAAAGCAGATGGTTACACTGTGATATCAGGGCCTCGTACCACCGGAGATGGCTACTATGAAAGCTGCGTTCTTGATAAGGAAGAAAATCAGATAGAAATAACAGTTTAACATTCATGACTTACTGTGATATAACAGAAAGACAGGTGTTAAAAAAAGGAGTTTCTATGAAATTTAACCAGAAAGTAAGAGACTTTAATGTAGTCCTGAATGGCGAGTTCTATTTTTCATTGAATGGAGAAGATCTTGAGATGGTTGATGAAAACTCTATTCAGCAGTATGCCGATTATATCATCACAGAAGTTGAGGCCTCAGTAATTGTTGATGATGAAGGTGAACACAAGGAACTTTCAACCTGCGGCATTCTGAATATTGAAGCTCCAAAAGACTAAAAAAGATTAAAAAAAGGATAAGCTTTTGCTTATCCTTTTATCTTTAGAAAACCTCGTTCATTATTTTCGTCCATCCGGCTTCATAAAACTGCTTTACCAGAATGTTCTTTTTAAAACAAACTTCACAGTCCCGCTCTGCTCTTACGTTTGCAAAAAGTTCAGTAAACTGCGCTTTTGTCAGTGAATAACAGAAATCTCTGTCAAGAACTACATTGTTTTTCAATGAAGCCTTGTTCTTGGTAAAGTAATCAATGATTCTGTTAACCTCATCATCAATCAGTCTTTCAATGAAGTTTTCATGATCAGTACCTTCTGAAGAATTTAACAGCAGCATGTAATTATCATAATGATCATAGATATAATAATGAATATCACGAGCTCTCTGATAACCTGCCTCCTGAAGGACTGCGCCAGCTGAAAACACGGAAGCTGTTTCAAGCATTTCTCTTACTTGAGCACAATGATCAAGATAGTATTTTTCGTAAGGGGCAACCAGCACCTCAAACAAATCAAGCTTTGACTCAAAATAATTATAAAAAGCTCCGGTAGTAAGACCTGCACCTTTTGCAATATTGCGTAAAGATGCTTTCTTATAACCAAATTTTAAAAATTCAGAAATAGCTGACTTTATAATCAGATCTTTAGATGTTGACATTGCGTAGTTCATAAAGATGACCCTTATAAATCAAAAAAGGTTTCTTATTATTCTGAAGTAAATAAAAATATTATCTTTTTAAAGTTTAATATAAAAGTAACATTAATCAAATAATAGACAGAAATGTTATTCAAATACACAAAAAAAGCAGTATTCACCAATAAATCAATGAGCTACTGCCTTTTTTTAATTATACAGCACCTGATTCTATGCTGCAGCGGACAAACAGATCCTTCCATCCTGAAGTGTAAAAATGCTTGGCGCAATTCATTCTGTTAACACCAAGTTCTTTCTTCTTCTCTTCAAGTACGATTGAAAAAACAGTTTTAAACTCGGAGTAAACTATAGCTTCAAGACCTTTAATATCCAGAGTCCTGTCATCATTTGATAAACCCGCCTTCTGACATATTCTCTTGTAGGCAATCAGCTTCTTACATACAACCTTTACTAATTTGTTAAGAAAATTTGAGTGTTCTGTAAAATCAGATGAAGAAAGCAGTAAGAGGTAGTTATCGTAATGATCATAAACATAAGAAAAGAGTTCTGATGATGCAGCTCCTGTTACCTTCTCATAGGTTTCAAGAACATTATCATTTTTTGCAGAGGCAATCGCATCATCACAGGATTTTTCCACAACGTTTATAAAATGGCGCTCATAAGGATCTACAAGTTCGTTAAAAAGTTCTTCTTTAGACGAATAGTAGTTGTAGAAAGCACCGGTGGTAAGACCGGCCTTCTTTACGATTGAACGTAAAGAAGCACTTTTAAAGCCACGCTCTAAAAACTCCTTGATGCCATGCTTAATAATCAGTTCTTTTGAGGTTACTTTACGAAATTCGCTCATGGGGCACTTCTATTTTTATTATTAAATTAAATAACGATTTTCACTTAATATAAACTTATTTATACAGCAGATTGAAGGTTTTATGTATATATAAAAAAATATTGAATGTTCAATCAGTAAGAAATAACATCATAATTTATTGTTATTTATATATAATTCAATCTGATATATTATATTTAT
>Ga0256405_10006579_pt1 | contig 18436 bp, 15 predicted proteins | sample RumenRJG_02DNA_FD_189096 | JGI IMG/M metagenome (GOLD analysis project Ga0256405, IMG submission 189096) | Bovine rumen microbial communities from Lethbridge, Alberta, Canada - RJG_02 | ecosystem: Host-associated > Mammals > Digestive system > Stomach > Rumen | place: Canada: Alberta... | reverse complement strand
CAATTTTAATACCTAAATCATCACCGATTTCATATGTTCTTTGAACATTTGAAGATAAAGATGTTGTACCTGTAATAATCTGACTTGTTACAGATTTTACATAGTCTTCGGACATATCAATAATTGACTCTTGTCCATTTGTTACAAGCAATCTCGGATTTGAAATTGTCCTTGCTTTCTTATTCTGCAATAACAAATTCAAAGTATATAATAAGCTAGCCTTTGAAGAACCATTTAAAATAGAGTAATCAGGATTATTGCCGTGACCTAACACTCTAACAGGTTCTGTAGTAGTACTTTCGCCATTGAAATTGAAGTTGAAATGTTTACTTTCAAATGACCATTGGTTATCAAAAGTTCTTGAACCTTCATCATTCAACTCAATTAAAGAGAATTCAATATAAGCCTGAGGTTGACTCTTATCATTGTCTGCAATAAAGTCTCTAACCATTTCTACTTGCTGAGCAGAACCGCCAATTAAATTAATAGTACCCAATTGAGTATAATAAGCAACTGTCATACCGCCTAAACCCAATTTAGCACCGCCTTCACTGCTTTCAGATTTTGCGGTACAAGCAACTACACCTTCACCCAAAGATATAGAATCAGTATCGCCACCTGATGATGATGAAGCAGCACCTGTCATAATACCTGCAGCACCACCGGTAGCGGAACCGCCATTGCCTGTACTAGGCAATAACATCTTACATACCATATCTGCCATTTGAGCAGGTGTAGAGTGGTTAACTTTTATTGAAGTAACCACCGGTTTTTTATCAAATTGATTTATTATTTTCTTTGCAATAGCAACATCATTGTCACCACCAAAAATTACAACTTCATTTGTAGCCGGATTCGTAGTTGCTATTTTCGAATTAGACAATCCAGGTTTGTTCATTCCGTAAATATTTGAATTCAAGAAATTAGCAACTTCTCCGGCGTTGATATATCTAACAGGAATAACTGCCATTTCTTGTTTTGCAATATTTGCACCATCTTCACCTGAAGTAATAACAAGAGTGTTATCCAACAAAGAATAACTTAAATCAGTTGCTGTTAAAACCATATTAAAAGCAGAATTTAAAGGAACATTAACTAAATCCATAGTTACTCGTCCTTGAACATCGCCTTTAAAAATGATGTTCAGACCAGCTTTATCCGCAAACATTCTCAAAACTTGTCTTACATCAGAATCTCTTAAGCTCAAACTTATCGGCAAAGTTTTGCTGGTAATACCGCTGTTTGCATCTAAAGAAACAGTTGAAGCTTGAGTACCTCTAATACCCGGCATATAATCCATACTATATGCGAGTAAATCGCCATCAGCTGCCATAGCCAATGTTGAAGAAACAGGTGTTGTTAATGCGAAAGCTAACAACATCGTACTTACCGTAAATTTTTTAATCGAATCTTTCATTACCGCTCCTGCTTATTTTCTTATTAATTATTACCTACTTATTTTTTAGACCCGCCAAATTTATTTGATAAATTAGCGACCTGATTATATGTTATATCTCCTCTACCTTCAGCCAGCAACTCACCAACTCCTGCTTTGTATACATTAGAACCGAGTTGAACAGTTACCACTGACTTACCGATAGAAAGAACTTTATACCCGTTTAGAACATCACCTGATCTGACCAAATAATCCATTCCGTCAATATTTAATATTGCAGAAGGACTATTCTTGTCATACATAATACCTGAAACCTTTGTTGTAGCAACTGTTTTCGCTGAAGGATCAGCAACAGGTTCTTCTAAAGGAGGAAGAACATCATATTTCAAAGATTCCGTAGGAATAGATGCAATTTGAGCTTCACTTTCTCCAGGTGGTAAAAACGGATTTGGTCTACCCAAATTTTCAATATTGATAGCAATCATTTCATCCGTATCAGCTTCTTCCGGAACATTCACTGAAGACGTATCCGTGGTTTCAGAATCTGATGGAGACTCTTCCATCGGAATCATTGTGTCTTCTTGAACTTCTTGAAGACCATCTGTCAAAACTTCAGTATCATCACCCGAAGTACAACCGGACAGATTTAACGCCACAAAAAATGCAATTGCGGTAACACAAACCGCCTTAAAAAAATTCTTTTTCATAAGCATTCCTGTCATATTTCCCATACTTTTTATTATTTCCATCTTCTCTCTCATTTGTTATTTTACACTCTATGATACCTTAGATTATAGTAGAATATTCTAAAATGTGTATCAATCTTTTAGTGTATTTATTTAAGGTTTTTAGAAAAACCCTATACTATAATAATATGTATAATAACATATCTGAAAAAATTTGGCAAAATATTGAACTTCCATTAAGAATTAGTCAAGTATAAACAAAAACAAAACCAATACAAATACGTGTATTAGCACTTAAATAAGATTCATGCGCTAATAAAATAAGGAGAAGAAAACATAATTTTATTAAGTTATATTAAGCTTCAACAGGAACTTGTTCATAATTATTTGTGATAGTATGCATATACTCAATAATATCAGCGAAATAATTTAAGTCCGCATTACCGTTCAAAATAAAATCAGCTTGGGCTCTAAAAGGCTTAACGTACTTTTCACCGGCATCAATCAAGTAATTCCAGTGTTTTATTGCATTTTCTTCATCTTGATTACGTTCTTTGCATGCTCTCGTAATAAAACGAGATTTTCTTATATTATTATCAGTTTCAACATATATTTTAATATCAAACACGTCTTGAACAGACTCATACATAGTCGCAATACCTTCAACAACTACGATTTTATTAGAACATATAACTTGAGCATTTGGCAAAGATACCCCGGTACCATTAGGCAAATACATCGGAGCCATAATATCTTGTCCTTGAGATAAAGTAATTAAGTCATGCTTAAGTATATCAAGTTGAAAATTAGAAGGTGAGTCTAAATCAAAGCCGGCATCACGCAAGTTATCAAACCCGCCATACTCTTTAATTTCTTTTGAAATGTCATTAAAATAATTATCAGTACTTAAAACAGAAACAGGCAAATTAAACCTTTCAATATTCTTTTTAATTTCTTTACAAATAGTAGACTTACCGGAAGCAGATTCGCCAGTAATACCTATTAACAAACGTTTAGACGGATTGTTTATCAATCTTTTTGCAAATTTGTTAGCAAAATTAGGATTAACATTGACAAACAAAGGTTCAACACAATGCTTGTCATAAACTAAAATTTGTTTAAATTTTGCTTGTAAATAAAACGCCAGAAGCTCTCTTCCCGATTTTGAAGCAAAATCCGGTTTCAAAATCTTATCAGGGGTATTCAGTTCTTTTTCAATTAATGATTTCATACTTAGCTTTCCAAACACTATATATAAATAATGTGATGATTAGAATAATACACCAGAAAAAAATTTTTTGCTAGACCTTAAAATTATTGTTAAAATTTATTAATCGAAAATAAAAAAAGCGATGAGCCAAAAAACCCATCGCCTTTAACATATTATAAATCAATTAAGCATCCTTTTTAATATCTTTTGTGCTCAATGCTATTCTATGTTCTTGCGGAGTGAACTTCTTGATAAGAACTTCAACGCTGTCACCTACTTTGAATTCATTGAACGGATTGATATTTTCACCTTCCATTTCAGATACAGGCAATAATGCTTCTACGCCAGGAAATATATTTATAAATGCGCCAAATCCGGTAACTTTATTAACAGTACCGGTAATTACCTGACCTTCTTCAAATTGACCTTCAATTTGCTGCCATGGATCTTCGCCCATTCTCTTTAATGAAAGTGAAATTCTCTTCATTTCGTTATCAATTTTAATTATTTTAACTTCTAGTGTTTCACCCAAAGAAATTACATCTGACGGATGTTTAATTCTTGACCAAGAAATTTCAGAAATTGGAAGTAAACCATCAATTCCGTTAATATCAATAAATGCACCAAAATCAGCTATTCTGACTACTTCACCTTTTACTACCTGACCTTCTTCCAAGGTAGCAAGAATGTTGTCAACAACCTGATCTCTTTGTTCAGCTACTGCAGATCTTTGAGACAATATTAATTTATTTTTCTTAGGATCAGCTTCAAGAACCTTAACTTCGATTTTTGTATCAATTAATCCGTCAAAAGGCTGACCAGTTCTCAATTGGCTTGATGGGATGAAGCCCTTCAAATCGGCAACATCAACTAAAACGCCACCTTTAACAATTGAAACAACTTTTGCCAAAATTATATCGCCCTGAACTTTTGCGTCATTTAATTGTGCCCATGCTTGAGCAAATGCCAAACGTTTTAGAGAAAGCACCATACCGTCTTCATCATTTTCTTCTTTTAATACATAAAATTCTTTTTCATCACCTATTTCTAAAGAATCTTCACCTTCAGCGGATGACAATTCTTTGTTAGGTAAAAATGCTTCTGTTTTGGCACCACGTACACTTACCAAATATCCGTCATTTTCTTTTCTCATAACAGTACCTTCAACGATATCTGCTACTGAATAAGACTTTGAAAAAGATTCTTCTAATAACTTTTCAAACTCATCCATACTTGTTTTTTCTAATGTTGTCATTTTAATTTATCTCCTTTTCCATATATATTTTACTTTATTTTTTCCAGAACTCTCTCAATTACATTCTGAGGTGTAGATGCACCCGCCGTAATTGAGATTTTTTCTGAATTATCAATTATGTCTTTATAATTTTCCAACTCGGAATCATTTTCTATATGAATTGTACGAGTAATATTTTTCAATATTTCAGCCAAATGAGAAGTATTTGCGCTCAGCTTTGAACCGACAACAACCATCAAATCACTCTCCTTTGCGAGCTCTTTTGCCTCAGATTGCCTCATTGCAGTACTTTGACATATTGTATTGGCTATATGCAACTCTTTTGAAATAGATGTTAAATACTCAACAATAGGATTTAAAGTTCTCAGCATTTGTGTAGTTTGAACTACAACACCTACTTTCTTATGAGACTTTATTTCAGTTTCATATGATTTCAGCTGCTCAACACAACTTGCCACAATAACATTTTCGCTCCATTGTTTTGCATTTGCCTTTATACCGACAACCTCAGGGTGTTCTGCCTTACCGACAATAACAACATAATAACCATCTTTTGCCAGTTCTACGGCTTTTTGCTGAACCTTTTTCACGTCCGGACAAGTCAAATCTACAAGCTGAAAACCAGCTTGCTGAATTTTATCAATAATCACAGGACTTTCGCCATGGCTTCTTACTACACAAATTCCCTCACCTTTTGATGGAATTTCATCTATAGTCTTTATACCAAGTTGTTCCAATTCATTAATTACATCCGTATTATGAATTAATTCACCAAGAACAAAAACATTTTTATCGGGGTTTTCCGCTTTTAATTTCTTAGCAGTTTCTACGGCTCTTTTTACTCCGTAACAAAATCCTGCAAATTTAGCTAACTTTATATGTTTCGGCAATTTAAAATTGGCTTCTTTCTTTTTAGACTCGCAAAATAATTTTGCTGTACACGTATTACAACACAAACAAATTAATAAATCAATAATATTTTTGCAAATAAAAAGAAGGTACCTAAAAAGGTACCTTCTTTTTATTAATATCAATTTGGTATATGATGTTTACTTTTCATCCAAAGCTGCGACACCCGGAAGAACTTTACCTTCAATAAATTCTAATGATGCACCGCCACCTGTTGAAACGTGTGTAAAATCTTCTGCTTTAAAGAATTTTTTAGCAGCAGAAACAGAATCTCCACCACCGATTACAGAAGTTGCGCCATTTTTAGTAGCTTCAACAACCGCTGCGAGAACAGCTTTTGTACCTTCTGCAAATTTAGGATTTTCGAAAGCACCTACAGGTCCGTTCATCAAAATTGTTTTTGAAGACTTAAGAACTTCTGCGAAAGCCTTTCTTGATTCTTCACCGGCATCAACGCCTTCAAATCCGTCAGGAATTTCGTTAATCTTAACAAACTTATTAGTACCGTTACCTGAGAAATCATCTGTAACAAGTACATCTGTTGCCATAACAAGTTTTACGCCTTTGTCATGCGCTTTCTTTTCAATAGCTTTAGCAACTTCAATTTGATCATCTTCACAAATTGAATTACCGATTTTTCCGCCATTAGCTTTTACAAATGTATAAGCCATACCGCCACCGATAATCATGCTGTCAACTTTGTCCAATAAATTTTCCAAAACACCAATCTTTGAAGAAACTTTAGCTCCGCCAACAACTGCAGTGAAAGGACGAGTAGGATTATCAAGAGCTTGAGACAAGCATCTCAATTCTTTTTCCATTAACAAGCCGGAAACAGCAGGTTTCAAAACTTTTGCAAGTTTTGCTGTTGAAGTATGATTTCTATGAGCAGCACCGAAAGCATCGTTTACATAAAAATCGCCAAGTTTTGCTAATTCATTTGCAAAAGTCATATCGTCATCTTTAGCTTCTTCAGCCTTGTAGTAACGAATATTTTCTAATAATGCAACTTGACCGTCTTTAAGATTTGCAAGTTCTTTTTCTGCACCTTCTCCGACAGGGGTAGAAACAAATAATACTTCTTCACCCAAAACTTTAGACATATGTTTTGCAACAGGCGCAAGAGTGAATTCAGGATTCCATTCTCCTTTTGGTCTGCCTAAGTGCGCCATTAAAATAATCTTTGCACCCTTTTCCTGTAATGCTCTTACAGTTGGTACAATAGCTTGAATTCTTGTGTCATCGGTAACATTCTTATCAGCATCAAGAGGAACATTGACGTCAACTCTTACTAATGCTCTTTTTCCTCTAACGTCACCCAAATCATTAATTGATTTTTTCATGGTTTTCTCCTTATTTAAAATAATAAATATCTCTCGCACAACAATCGTACAAGAAACATAAAAGATTATCAAATTTATGCTTCTAATTCACGACGGATATCATCAACAGTCACATGCAAAACAGGGCTGTTTTCATCTTTTTTCAGATAAACATCTTTTATTCCCGATTGCACGATGAACCTCTTACACAAAATACAAATAAAATTATGTCCCCAAATATACATTGTTGAATCTTTACATCTATCTTGACCTGCTTGAATAATAGCGTTTTGTTCCGCATGAATTGAACGGCAAGTTTCATATCTGGTACCGGATTCAATATGGTTATCCATTCTGTAACAAGAACCTCTTTCATAGCAGGATTCAACTTTTGAAGGAGTGCCGTTATATCCGGTCGCTTTAATTTTTTTATCTTCACCAACAATAACAGCTCCGACCTGAGCCCTCAAACAATTTGAGCGGCTGGCGCATGTTTTTGCCAAATCAAGAAAATATTCTTCCCAGCTCTTTAATTCCATTAATCCACACCTCTATCAATGTTTATAGTTTTTTATACCGGTTATAATCATTGCTATATTGTATTTATCAGCCAACTCAATTAGTTTTTCCTCGTTTTGAGCGCCACCCGGTTGTATAATTACGGCAATTCTGCCTTGCGCAGCAGCATAAATACAATCTACTGTAGGCAAAGTATTATCGGATGCAAGAATAGCACCTTTTGCATTATCACAAGCCGTATTCATTGCTACTTCAACCGCATTAACAGGAGACACAAAACCTTGAGAAATTGCAACCGTTTTAAAATCTTTTGCTATCACTATTGAATTTGAACGTGCATATTTAGAAATCTTCCAGGCAAAAACCGCATCTTCTATCTGTTCTGTGGTAGGTTTTGTTTTAGTCACAACCTTAAACGAATCTTTTCCTAAATTAATTGTATTAAAATCTTGATACAAAATACCGAAAGGTGTCACTTGCACTTCTTTTTGTGCTAATGCTTTATAATCTTTTAAAGAGGTGTTCAATTTTACTATTTTTATAGCTTTATTTTCCTTTAACAAACTCAAGGCTTTATCTTCAAAATCCGGAGCAATAATGAGCTTTACGGACATTGAATTAAGATGTTTTGCAACCTCATAATCAACTTTTTGAGAAAACCCGATAGCTCCAAAAAAAGATGCCATAGGATCACAATCAAATGCTTTGTTGTATGCCTCTTCTATTGTAGGAGCAAGAGCAACACCACAAGGTGCGGCGTGTTTAACTATTGCAACAGCACAAACATCATAAAATTCACTTACGATATTAGCAAGTTCCGTGATACTTATCACTTCATTATAGGATAAAGTCTTGTTATCCATAATTTCAAAATCTGCCATACCCTCAGTTTTTAGGATTCCTGCCCTTTGGTGCCTATTTTCACCATATAGCATATCCCACATTGTGTCACAAGATATTTCATGCTCCAATTCCCAAGAACGAGTTTCATTTAAATTATCATATATCTTTATCTCAGCCTTCTTCGCCATCAATTCTCTCCTTTAAAATCAAATTTAACATAAAAAACAAACTATGTAAAATAATTCATCATATACATGTTGAAATAATTTTGCCTTTTTAATATAATTTGCTATGAAGGAAGTAAATTTAAAAAAGGATTTGTAAATATGGATAGCACTAAAATAACAGAAGGCGTCGGCAAAAAAATTGTTGAAGCACTAAAACAACAGTCAGACATTGAAATTATACCTGTTAATGAAGAAAATAACGGAGAACAAGAATTAACAAATATCAGTACACTGGCAGAAAAAGAAGAAAGTCCTATGGAAGAAATTAGTGTACAAAATGACACATTTGAAGAAGTTAACAAAAATATTTCTTCATTTAACTTTAACGATATGGATAATACAGTTGACAATGCACTAAATAATACTTTAATGAATTTTAAAAACAATAATGTAGAAGATATTAACATTTCAGCAGCAGAAGAACTTGAACTTCCGCAAAATGTTGCAGTACTGAGAAAACTTATTACTAAACTTCCGGTAAATGTTTCTAAACAAACAGGAGCATTAATTATTAAACAAACTATGGAAGCTCTTGGGATATCAATGACAAGTGTCTTACAAGAAGCACAACAGGTACAAGAAAATTTGACTCAATCTGTAAAAGAATGTCAAACAAATGTATTGGAATATAAAAAACAAATAAATATTTTGGAAGTTCAAACTCAAAAATATCAAAGACAGTTTGCTGCAATAAATGACATTATCAGTTTATTTATTCAAACGAACTAATTTAAAAACATAAATATAAAAAAGGCGGCCGATATAGCCGCTTTTTTAGTTCAATTTTAGCACTGCGCTATGACGATTTGTTGTAGCATTTTCTTTTCTGTAAGAATAGAATAACTCATTATTACAACATGTACAATACGGAGCAATATCAATATTTCTCACGCCGCATTCTTCGATTTGTTTTGCATTTATTTTTTTCAAATCTACAAAAATTTCGCCTTCTCTAATTTCATACATCCCGGAAAAATCATTTACTGTTGACTTTAGTTTTGTATATACTTCTTCACCTACATTATAACAACACATGGAAATAGCAGGTCCAATTGCAGCGGAAATATTTTCTCTTTTTGAACCGAATTCACTAACTAATTTTTCAATAGTCTTGGTTGCAATATTTCCTGCCGTGCCACGCCATCCTGCATGAGAAACCGCACCTACATTTTTTTTATCGTCATAAAAAATTAAAGGTGTACAATCAGCAAAATTTAAAAATATAGCAATATTCGAAGATACAGCAATCAAACCGTCAGTATCGGGATAATTTTTTATATCTGAATTTGCCACAACTACATTTGATGTATGAGTTTGCGACGGACTGATTAAGTTCGACTCCGATATACGCAAATATTGACACAAATCTCTTTTATTTTGATTTATTATATCAATATTTTCAGGTTCTTTTGATTTTATGCAAAACTCTCTTGTGGTAAAAAAATGTTCTGTTTTAATAAAATCTGATTTAAGAACTTTTTTACCATTTATATTTTGAAAATAAAACATCTATGTAATATCTACTTTTTTACATCATCTTTAATAACAATAAGATTATTCATAATCTTCATTGCACATGTAGGGAGAACAACATGTTCCAAACCATCAGCAATACTGATAATTTTACCTGCCCCGAGAATAACGTCTTCTCCTTTGTACATAAATTTGTAATCATCTTTTCTGTCAGAACGAATAGTAATTTTGTCCATTTTCTTTTTCCTTTATCTTATCTTATACTAACATTTATTATTTATTTATACCAAGTTTATCGTAAAATTTTCCGCTTTTCATGACTTCGTCATACAAATACTCATCATTTTTAAATTCTTCTTGAGTATACGGGTACAAATCAATTGATACATTCAATTCTGTTTCTACCTTACCGACTATAGGCCATATTGCCTCCCTTTTTTGTTTATCAGTATTTTCAAAAAGAGCCACTATTTCAATATCTTCATCTTCTGCTACGGGTTCCGTTAAATATGTCCCGAACAAATATAACCCTTTGTAATCGTCAAAAGTTTTTCGAAAAGAACCTGATAACATTTTGACTACATCATGAATCTGCGATGCCATTTTTACTTAATTTAACCCCTTAAATTAATTCTGCAACTTCACTTCTTTTGACGATTTTTTGCTCGGATGTTTCCAAATTTTTAACAGAAACAGAGCCGGACACAATCTCATCTTCTCCAAGTATCAGTGCATAGTTTGCTACCTTTGATGCTTTTTCTAATTGCTTTGTAAACTTTTTATTTGTTAAATCAAATTCAACAGACTTACCTTGTTCTCTCAATTCTTGAACCAATTTAAACGCCTCTGACGAAGAAGTTGAGACAACATATCCATCAAGTTTTTTCGGTTCTATATGAGGAAGCAGAGCATTTAATCTTTCCATACCCATAGCCCAACCAATAGCAGGAACATCATCCCCACCAAGATTTCTAACTAGGCTGTCATACCTGCCACCGCCACAAACAGCATTTTGAGAACCCAAATTATTTGATTTTATTTCAAAAACCGTTCTGTTATAGTAATCTAAACCTCTTACAAGAAGTTTATTTTCAACATATTTTATTCCGGCATCATCTAAATATGATTTTAAATCCTTATAGTGATTTGCACAATCTTCACACAAGAAATCCGAGAAAATTACATCTTTAATATTAGGTTTATTAAAAATGTTTTGGCAGGATTCCACCTTGCAATCTAACAAACGAAGAGGATTTTTCTCATACCTTATCCTGCAATCCTCGCACAAATTTTCGAATTCCGGTTTCAAAACTTCTTTAATTTTTGCTTTATATGCTTCACGGCATTTAGGACAACCTAAAGAGTTCAACTCAACTTCTAAATCATTTAGTCCTAAAGCTCTTAGGTAATCAATTGCCATCATTATGACCTCAGCATCAGCAGTAGGCTGACTAATGCCAAACATTTCAACACCTACTTGATGGAATTGGCGTTGACGACCTGCTTGTGGGCGTTCATATCTAAACATAGGGCCTTTATACCAAAGTTTAACAGGTGCAGAAAGCCTTGCCATACCGTTTTCTATAAACGAACGAACGACACCGGCTGTGTTTTCAGGGCGTAAAGTAAGAGAACGTTCGCTTTTTTCAAACGTATACATCTCTTTGTTAACGATATCGGTAGTATCACCAACACCACGAGCAAAAAGCTCTGTAGCCTCGAAAATAGGAGTTCTGATTTCACGATAACCGTAGCCGGAAAAAACTTTCAAAGCGGTTTCTTCCAATCTGTGCCAATCTTCAACATCCTGAGGTAATATATCTTTCGTACCCTTAATTACATTGATAATTTTCGCCATACGAGAATTATAATTCTTATAAACTTAATTGTCAATTGATAAGCTAAAATAAAGGGAATAGAGAAACTTAAAAAACCGGTTATATTAACCTAAGAAGTGGATACTTCTCAAATTAGCTTGAGTTTTAAATTCGTTAGGATCTTCCAAATCAATTAAGTTGCTTCTGTTTGCACCCATTTGACCTCCAAATGGAGCTGAGGCATATTCGCTCGAATTTTTTAACACCTCACGTTTTTCCATACCGGATAATTGATTGAATGCTTCCATTTTAATATTATTATGCTCTGCTAATAATTCCTGACATTTTTCAACTAAAGATTCACTGTATCTGCTTGGTTGATTACAAACTTCTCTCGCAACAGACATACGTTCTGCCGGATCTTGAAGCAATTCTCTGACGATTACACCTAATGCATCAGGGAAAAGTTGAGTTTTTAACAAATCCAAACCATATGCTTTAACCAATCTGCGCATCAATAACGGATCATTTTTGGCATGTTCAAGAACACGTTTTTTCATATCCGGAGACATCTTGTTAAAATATTTTGTGCTAATTTCGCACATAAATTGATATTTTTCAGCCGAAGACATCTCATTCCATTTTTCAAGGAATACTTCTTTTTCAGTCTTAGGTAAACCAAGACCTGCAGCAGATTCATTTTTTATTAAGGCCGTTAATTCATTGTCCTCGCCGATTGCCCTGGCTGTAATCTCACTAAGAGCCTTTGCCATAACTTGATCGTTGGCGATTACTTGTTGAACTTCCGGATCTAATTTGGTGTAATTGCGACCGATATTCTCAATGATTTTTATATTACCGGTTTTAGCAGCAACTTCATAAGAAATTTTAACAGCTTCTGATTGAACAGTCCTATCATACGTGTAGATATTGGCAGCAGCGTGCTCAACAACTTTCGAATATTTTGAATTAGAAATCGTTCTGTGCATTGCAAGCTGATGCTCTTTTCTGAACAAATGGATTTCATCAGCTATAGCTTTTTCTGCAGCAATAGCAAGATCCTTAGGTAAACCAGTTTCAACTTTTTGTTTTATAATAGCACCGACACCGGATTGATCTTCAAACAAATGTATATTACCGGAATGAGCCATTGCATCGGCAGTTTTAGCATTTACACATTTTACGGCATCATTTTGAATTTCCTTATTTAACTCGTGTAAATGTAAACCATTTGCATCCTTTGCTTTTTGAGTAAAAGCATCGTTGGAATGGATATTTTGAGTAATAGCTAATGCTTCTTCATTGCTAAATTCGCCATTTTTATTACGTATTTGATATCCAGTAGAATATATACTCTGTGTGTCAGTGTTAAGGGTACTAATGACTTCTTTATTCGAAGTTATCATACCATATTGCTCAGCACTTGATTTTTCCGAGATTCCTGTATGAAGTTTGCTTTTTTCTGCAATAGAAAAGTCCTTACTATTTTCAATATTTTCAACAAGATTAGTGGCATATTCACCTACAGCGGACATTCCATCTTCAGTAGTTGAAACTACTACCACCAAATCCTGTTCTTTTGTTGTTGCAATAGCTTTCCTAGCACCAGCAAACTCTGCTTGCTTTGCAATTTTAAATAAACTTTTTATTTCTGATTCGTTACCATGAAGTGTGGCATCGACCAAATATTTTTCAATTTGTGTCGGATCATTAGCACAACGCTCTTGAACATGTTTTGACATAATTTCTTTTTTTTCAAGATATGATGCATTTCTATAATTTTCATTAATTAATAATTCTTTTTCAAGATCTGTAGGACCAGTTTCAGAACCATACTTTTTTAATAACTCGTCAGGCATACTATTCAAAAAATCTAACGTTTCCTTTTCAATAGGACTTAATGTTTTACCTGCTTTTTGCTTTTCAAGAAGCATATCTCTTTTGGCTTCAGCTATATTTACTCTATATTCCTTGTTATTTGGATCAATGTAGTCATAGACTTGTTTCATGCTAATTTTGTCATCTGCTTGAATTTTTCCGTCTTTAATTAATTGATATCTTACAATATCTCTTTGCTGATTTGCTTTTTCTAAATAGATTTTTTCTTCCTCAGATAATTTTTCCGGAGTGTTCTTTTCTTTACATTCTAACATCCAAGCAATATCTGTCTTTTTTTGCATTGCAGAAGTTTCGCTAATATATCGTTCTAGCGCAATCCCATTTTGATTTGCAACCTGCAACTCCGACATATTTTGTTGCATAACAACTTTAAAAACATCTGTGTTTGACTTTGGGTATTTTGTTTGTTGTCCATTTTTCGCATTATCTATCTTTTTTTGCTCAACAATTTGTTTATCTTTATACGCATTATCTACCTTCTTTTGAGCCTCTGGTTTATATTTTTCTATAATTTTTGCTCGTTCATCATCTGATAACACATTCCAAAGACCTACATTGCCACCAGCATCCGTGTATGTATATTTATTTTTTGCATACTCATAAATATACTCTTTCTCCATTTCTTCATTAGTTTTAAGAGAAAAAGCTGCCGAGTCGTAATCATCACCACCAATTTCAATTTTATAATCCATAGCGGAAACATTATCCTCTGACAAAACAACTTCGTCCTCTATTGAAATATCAGCATCCGATACTAACACTTCTTCACCAGACACTGTTCCTCCAGTTTGCACTTGAGTATCAGAAGATACAAAAATATTAGGTTGAGATACAACAGAAAATTCAGAATTTGCGGCAGAGACTTCCGTATTTTGAACAGAAGTTCCTACTATTTTAGGTTCCTGTAGAACTTCGTCAAGTTCCGAATTGTTTGTTACGACATTATTTTTTTCTGATAAAAATTTGTTAAATGCAGTAGTTTGCCCCTCCAAAGATAATGTTTGGAAATTCGGATTAGAATTAAAAAACTGTATTAACTCATCATCACTAAGTTCTATACCCATTTTTTTTGCGTATTTTTTGAACTCTTCAAAAATAGTATTTGTTTTTACAGAAGATGTTGAAACTGTGGCACTCTTTGTATCGGTTGATTGTGCAACTGTTGTATTATTCACACTATTATTATTAAATTTTACTTCCTCGACCATTATCTCATCCTCTGGTTTCTCTCTATACACATGTAAAAACATGATGTATACAAGAATTGCAACATGTTTTGAAGTTGTTACAAATATTTACAAAGTATATAAAATTTATATGATATGCGGGTTATATAAGACTTTTAGACAATTAAATAACCCTCTCTTGAATTTCTGATTTTCGGGTACCCCTCAAATCGAAATTCTTTTCTCTCCGCAGGAGAGATTATATGCTATTCTCCTCACCTACAAATGTAATGGCTCATATGTTCGCCAACACTAGTTATCCTCTCCCGGTGAGAGAGGCTTGGTTCAGTAGGAAAGATTAAATACTACCTACCTGTAGACGATACTTATTTTAGAGACGCAAAATTTGTACATAATGATTATCTTGATTTTATGATTCTTTTTTCTGTACCATCATCATACTCGAAAGCAGTAACTTCTTCTTCCATTGTCGGAGGATTTTTTACTGCAGCTTCACCAAATTTTTTTACTAAAGCTTCTTCTGAAGCCTTAAATATCGCTTTATTATTTCTACTAAAATTTGCAAAATCAAGTATCAATTCCCCAAATTCCTTGGGTACACGATATACTTTATATGCATCATTTGGCGCATCACTATGAATTTCACTAAACACTATTCTATAACTGCCATCACTCAAGGGCTCCGGACATATGATTCTGACTATACCATTCATAACACCATCAACCCCATTCCCTGCTCTGTATCTATAACCAAACCCACATCTCTCAAATGTGGCTTTATTACCATCTTTATCATATTCAATTAGTATAGCAGTCTGACCGTCTTTTGTCCTATATATGGTCCTCCCAACCATTTTTAGCGGACTATCCTGTTGCACACCATCAACTACTTCTACTTTCGGGGCATCGGTAATCGGATTATACGGTTCGACAGAGGCTGAGTTCAGAGGACTCATTGCCATCAACACAATCACCGGAACTTGTTTTAACCCTTGGATTGGTCCTCTATAGCTTCTGCCATCTTCTATTTCTACAGGCTCAGAATTTCTTCTGCCATTAAAATTAACCCCATTTGTATGTGACACAATCACATTTGATATCGGCGTAATTGTCATACTTTAACCCCTATATTAAATTTTTAACCCCATACACAAATTATAACCACTTAACCCATAGTTTTGTCAATTAATATATACTATTTTAATAAATGTTTACACAAAAATTGTACTACTCTTTTACTATATGATAAGTCGAATCTTTTGGGTTGTAGTCAAAGTAATTACGCACTTTTATATCCATCGGAGTATATTTTCTGAATCGTTCTATTACGTCTCTGGCATAAACTCGTTGTACTATTGACATTCCTTTTGAATGTTTTTCATCTTTTTTGCCAGCAGAATTACCATTATAATTCATCGCTGTCAACTCTAAAATTACTGAAGGCTCTGTCAAATTAACGTTAAAACTGTCATAAACACCTTTTCTAATAAGTCTGAAAGAATCATTCATTTTAGCTTTCAAACCTGCAGTACCGGTATAATAATTCAACATGACATTATTCTGATTTTTTATTGCACTATAAAATTCTGCACTGTCATTGTAGTTATCTTTGATATAATTAATAAATTCAGTATCAAAAGCCTTTGGATTATTAAACATATCCTGTGTCAAGATCTCAGTTATTTGCATAACTCCTTGTCCATTTGCGGTAAACACTGCCGCATCTTTTTCTCTAAACTGAGATTCTTGCGCAATAATGCACGCTACAAAAAGCGGATAATACTCAAGAAAATTTGACTCCAAAAGCTTTTTCGCAATTGTTCTGTCCATCTCATTATTTGATTTTAATTTTTCTTTAATTAGAGCTTTTGGATTAGTTTTCTTTGCATATTTCATAATTTTACTAATAATTTTTTCCCTATCGGCAGTCGTCCAACACAGTTTCGGATCAGACATAATCTGCCTTATAGCATCTCTGTTTTCTTTCTCAATATATTCCGGATCTTTAAAATACGGTTGTTTTATATGCTCGTTAACAATCTTATCTAATTTTTTGGTACCAGCTGTTAGCATCCAAGTCATATCTATATTTTTTACTTCTGCGTCAAAAGTATTCTTAAATTTGTTTGCATTTGACGGACTAAACGGTTTTTTAAACTCATATATTTTATCTCTTATAATATTTAAAAGACCTTCCCTAGTCTTACCTCTTGAACCGAACTCATTTGCAATGTCCTGTATTAAAGTTGTCTTGTATTCATTTTCGTAACGCATTAAAACCTCAGAAATTTTTTCTTTTGGAATATTTTGCAAATGCTCTTTTATAGCTGAGGTAGTACCAAGCCCTGAAATATCATTATGCAATGTTTGTATGGTACTGATAAGATTTATTTGATTTACAAATTTTTTAATTGATTTTGCAGAAACTTTTCCGCTCAAATTATTATCTTTAATATATTTGTTAATCTCGGCAGAAGAAAATACACCGTCTTCACCTGCCGCCTTTTTAAACCCTGCAAGCATATTAGACAATTCTTCACCATCAAGATATTTCTTTTTCCAAAGGAATTTACTTGTATTAAAAAAGTCGAAAAGTTCTCCTACACCACCATTCTCAACAAGTTTCGATCGCTGGATTTCAACTTCTTTAAGTAACGATTCATTTAAGAAATTTTCTTTACTATTAAAATTAATATCACCACTAGCCATATTTATATATACGGCATAAACAAAAAAAACTTTAATTTTTTTTAATAAAAAAGGTAACTGCAAAAACAGTTACCTAAACTTTTCATACTTCACACTAACTATGCCTAAAAGGCATATCTTTTTTACTTCTTCAAGAAATCAGGGATTTCAATATTTGAAAATCCTGCTGATACGTGAGGAATTGAAGGCTTTCTCGGAGCTTCCGTATTAGCAAAGCTATTTGAGAAAGAAGTACCTGCAAAGAAATCAGATGCGTTAAGTCTTGCAGAATCAACTTTTGGCGTATCAAGATTTTTCTTAATTTCAAAACCTGTAGCAATAACTGTAACGTTGATTTCATTTTGAATATTTTCATTAACTGCAGTACCGATAATAACAGTTGCATCATCAGTAACAGCATCGTGAATAATGTTAGCGGCATCAGAAATTTCGTGTAATGTCATATCAGGTCCGCCAGTAATATTAACAATAACACCGGTTGCACCATTAATAGAAGATTCAAGCAATTGAGAATTGATAGCAATCTCAGCAGCTTTGATAGCTCTTCCTTCACCTTGAGCACGACCAATACCCATTAATGCAGAACCTGAACCTTGCATTACACTCTTAACATCAGCAAAGTCAACATTAATCATACCAGGAATTGTGATGATATCAGAAATACCTTGAACACCTCTTAACAATACTTCGTCAACAATCAAGAAAGATTCCGTAAGCGATACTTGTCTGTCAACTACTTGCAACAATTTGTCATTAGGTATAACAATAACAGCATCAACACATTCTCTAAGTTTTTCCAAACCTTGTTCAGCTTGATTTTGTCTTTTGCGACCTTCCCAAGAGAACGGTTTAGTAACAACAGCTATAGTCAAAATGCCAAGCTCTTTAGCTATTTTAGCAACAATAGGAGCTGCACCTGTACCAGTGCCACCGCCCATTCCGGCAGTAATAAATACCATATCAGCACCGTCTAAAGCTTCTGTA
>Ga0256405_10006578_pt1 | contig 18436 bp, 10 predicted proteins | sample RumenRJG_02DNA_FD_189096 | JGI IMG/M metagenome (GOLD analysis project Ga0256405, IMG submission 189096) | Bovine rumen microbial communities from Lethbridge, Alberta, Canada - RJG_02 | ecosystem: Host-associated > Mammals > Digestive system > Stomach > Rumen | place: Canada: Alberta... | reverse complement strand
CTCAAATTATGGAGTGTACTGCATCGTTTATGCTGATGCAGGATGTCAGTACCGGTGGAGATATCAAAGGAGTCAAGCAGACCTCTGAGTTAGACCATCATATAGAAATATTCTAACCGCCTACTCATGTATCACCACAAGGAGCCTTCCATGCAGAGGGCTCCTTGTGGTTTTGTTTCTCGGTAGCCATGAAAGCCGGCTGGCAGCCGGCACAACTGCCAAGAATCCATGACGGGATGGCCTCCCGTGTAATGGTAGAAGAACGGGAGAGGGTATGGGACGGGGTTGTCCCAACGAAGGGACAAAAAAATTTGCATATGTCAAAAAAAAGCAGTACTTTTGTAGCGCAAATTGTAAAACGCAAAAATTAAAAACAGCTGTGGCTATGTTGAGTGATTATACCTTCCATGACAATATGCGCTATGAGGCGCACAGGATGATAGTATCCTGCAGTGAGGACGAAGAGGCATTGAGCTTCGGCGGGTTCTTCGGAGCGGCGTTATTAGCGGTGATGCTCATACAAACGGAAGAGGGTGATGCACGCGGAATCAAATGCCAGACTGCGGAAGAGCGCGAGTCGTTCTATACGCGCTACGAGCGCGAAGTGCTGCGTGACGACTGGGGTTATCTGGCGTCAGAGGTGTCCCAACTGCATGACGCTCATGTGCAACTGACGGTATCGGAGACAGCACTCCGGCAGATATGTCCCAACATCCGCCTTCTGGATCTGTTCTGGCATCTGGTGACGGGTTATATGGACCGTCTGACGGAAGAAGAGTTCGGCCGTCATATATGGGAGTGCGTGGAATGGGAGGCACCCTTCAGCCAGTGGCTTCTGGATGCAGGCAGAATGGAGTCCCTCCGGCAGCAATACCTGCAGACGGACTGGCACGACGCCGTTTCCGTATCCATGCTAGAAGGGTCAAAGGATGAGGGGGTGACATTTTTCTTTGAGGGCGAAGATGCGAATGATATTCTATCGCGTTATTTCCAATGGCTGTGTGGCATGTACGAATCCCAAATGAAGTCGATTCCGGGTGCCAAGATTACCAATGCGGATCGTAACTATATTCTCTCGCAGGAGACCGACATAGGTTATCTTTCGGATGAACTGGACGGGCTTGATCCGGAGGTGCAAGCGTCGTTCAAGCGTTGGATGGATACATGGGAAACGTATCTGACCGCCCGGTTGAAGCCGGAAGAAGAGATCCATTTCTGGAACAAAGAAGTGCCAGAAGAGATACGGGAGAAACTGCTGGATTATCTTCGTTTACAAGAGAAACAACCGGCTCATTACCAAGCTCTCACCTCCGCCGTGTATGCGATCCGCCAGCTTGGATATGTGCGGTATAAACTGTCCGTTCGGTCCATGCGCAAATGGCTCTCGGATCATCTGTCAGAGAACTATATGCTGAAGAATACCTCCACCCAGTTTGACCGCGCGTGGAAGACCCTCGGCCGTTATACGCCGGAGGTACAGGAACAGGTGGATCTATTGGCAGAATACGGGATAAAGCATCTCTGAATTTTCTACATCGGGAAAGAGGTTTTTATAACGCGCTGAAAAACAGCGCGTTTATTTGTGTTTAGGTGTAGAAAGGTTCGCAGTGGTGAAACACAATCAGGTATAGAGAGGGCGGATTTCCACTATATATAGAGGGGCGTGAAAGCCGGCTCCCAGCCGTCACAACGTACGAAAGGCACAGGGGAGAGAGAAACGAATGAAGCGACGTAAGGGTGCGGGTGGCTGTTCTGCCAACGAACCACCAACTTATCTCCAACTTATCTCCAACGGTTGGCAGGTATGTAAGCCGATAGAAGGAACAAACCAAAAACAAATAAAAAGCAAATCAAAAACAAATCAAAAACAATTTTAAAATATCCATTCATATGGCACAATTTGAGACATCCGCCGGAATCGAGCGTATCACCGGCAAGTTGAGCAAGAAAGAACGTCTGACGACACGTCAGAAACGCTGGCGCTATCCAGACGGGCGAATCTTCGGTTACGGACCGATGGAAGTGTATTCCCAGGACAAACGTGATTTCAAGCGTCATCCGCGTAGTGCTTCGGAGGAAGCTCAACACGAGAAATGGGTTCGGGTATGCCAAGAGGCGAGCCTCATAACCAAAGATCTGCTTCACCCGCGTTATGCAGAGCTGCAGTCGCGCTATGCCGCCCAGTTAGCCGGTTCCGCGGATCCGGTGGTCGGCAAGAAGCGTATATGCCAGTTCGGGAACTTCGTCCGTGCGGTTCTGAGCCATGAATAAGGGGCAAAAAAGAGGTACTAAGTGCGTACTTTTTTGGGTATGGAATATCCGTGTAATGTGTTGGTAATGTGTTGTTTGATACGTATATTGTTGTACTCATTCGCGACTTGCGTGTACGTGAGGCTTGCGCATGTGGGGAAAATATAGTATCTTTGCAACCGAAAAATACACACATTTTACTTGCTATATTTAACTTTTTTACATAACCAAACAAAACTTTCTACACCATGAAAAAGAATTTCTTTTTACTCTTTTCGATGCTCGCTCTGAGCACCTCTGTTCTGGCAGACGGGCCGTACTTGGTTGATGGCATAGATGCTGTAAACCCCAATGAACCAACAACTGCAGGGAAAGCAGCAAAATTGACTTGCACTACCGATGCAGACGGATGTGTTGTCATTACTCTCTCAAAGTATGTTGAAGGGAATGGTGAAACCAATTTTAGGGATGTCGGAATGCAAGTAGATGGATTCAAGTACAATGGAGAAGCCATGCACTATTATTTTAACCCAATCTATCCGCAGGACGGAAATGTAATGAAATGGGTTCCTATTTCTCCGGCCGATGTACAATGCGGTGGGCTAATTGAGTTCAATATGCATGGAGAAAACAAAGAAATAATGTTCAATGTAGGTACAACCGGTAGCTTTAGCAAAGCATCTTTCCAATACTCGTATGGTGCTATTTCTGCAACGAATAATACCGGTTGTATTTCTTCATGGCCTCAAAATCTATCAGAGTATTGCAACGCGATGATAAGTGTCTATAATGACCGAAACAAGATGGATTATTCGGCTTATATTACATGGGAAACAATTGCAAATGGGAATGTGGAGATTAGAATATCTGATTATGGAGAGAATACCGGAACACATTTTAGTGGTGATGGTTTGGCTTCTGATGGATTTACGATGAAAAATGCAGAGGGCGAGGCATTGAACTTTAGTGACTATTTTAACAAAACACCGGCATCCAATGGAACTATATACACCCTCGTTAAGAAACAAGAAGTTCCCACCGGCGCTAAAATTATATTTAACGAAAACAGAAATAGAAACATTAATTGGATTGCTAAAAATAACGGACATGGATATAACCATTATAGGTTTGCTTACACGTACGGCACGTCGTGTCCGTCGCTGGAGGCGCCTGCCATTAGCGCTATAGATGCGACCAAGCATATCACGTTTAGCAATCCAGAGGGCGCAGAGAGTTATAATCTGACGATTTACCGCGGGGCAAATAACCTCGTTTACAGTCAAGAGAATATCCATTCTGGAGACGTGGTGAATTTTGTGCCGTTCATAGATGCTACTTATTCGGTATATGTAACGGCGGTTGCAGACGGCCTGCAGCCTGCTACCTCGGCTGCATATGACTGGGTACTGACTGCCGGCAGTGATCCGAAGCCGTTAAGCGACATCTGCCAAAAGACGGTTACCGATGATGCTACCAAAGGCGGTCCTATATACCTGAAGGCAGAGACCGATGATGACGGAAAGATAATCTTCACGCTTTCCGGAGCAATGAGCCCTACATGGCGTTCCGGCGGTATGCAATTCGACCAGATGGGTGTCGGCGCTGCTGCCAACAAACTACAGACCTATTTCGACAAACAAAACCAATCAGGTGAAAATGGCTATGTGCGAACCACCACTCTGACACTCACCCCGAAGGCCAACCAGACGGGCGTTCTGCCGGGCGACAGAATTGTATATACCGGCAATGTGGAATGGTACTATACGGAAGGAACCGAGAAGGAGAGCTACATCGGCGGATTTACCTTCTCTTACATCTACGGTACAACCTGTACGCTGGCGTTGGACGAGGAGGCGGATAATACAGCCGTGATTGCTGCCAATGACGGCCGGACACTGGATGCACTGCTGGGACGCAGCTTTGTAGGCGGGGAGAATTTCTACAGCCTCTGTCTGCCGTTCGGACTGAGCAATGCACAGCTGAGAGAGGTGTTCGGCGACGACTATGAGTTGGGCAAGATGTTGAGTGCTTCCAATGAAAATGACGTAGTCACTTTCGTGATGGGCACGGCGTCTTCCATCGAGGCCGGCAAGCCGTATATCATCCGACCTACCGCCGATGCAGCGAACCCGCTCTTCCGCGGCGTAACGATTGATGCAGACGCTTCCACCTCTGTCTCCTTCGGCCTCGCCGGCATGCGCGGATTCTATGCACCGTCGGTAGCCGAAGAGGACGAGTGGTTCTTAGGCGCAGCGAATACCTTGTATCAGAACAGCGACAACTCCGCCTCCAAGGCATTCCGCGCTTTCTTCCAAGTGCTGGGAGGAAGCCCGCTGAATGCGCCTCGTATCCGCATGCTGCCGCAGACGGCTACCGGCATGGAGACCGTGCAGAACGGCCCTGCGCAGGAGGTGCGCAAAGTGCTGCGGGACGGAGAGGTGTATATCCTCCGCAACGGCGCAGCCTACACGGTATTCGGACAACGAGTATATTAATCCGCTTAAATCCAAGTATTATGAAAAAGACCTATCAAACCCCTCTGACATCATCCCTGTCGGCGTTGCATTGCACATGCGTGCTGATGGGCTCCAATGACCCTCAAAATTCGCCTTCCGTGCAAGTGACGGGAATCAATCTCGGTGTGAGCACCACCAAGGACTCCGGCTCAAAAGCTTTTTAACCTGATAACTACTTAAAACGGTACGATTATGAAAAAGTCTACTTCTCTCTTTTTTGCCCTGCTGCTGGCACTGACCGGCATTCAGGCGGATGATCTGGCCACCTGCAACGGCAAGATCGTAGGAAACAACAACAACGAGAACACGGCGGCTTACCTTGCATGGGGGACGCTGGAGGACGGCACGGTGCTGATCCGGATCATCGGTGCCAACGGCGATATGACGACCGCCTTCCGCGGCGACGGCATGCAGCGCGACGGCTTCTTCTACCAAAGCGGCAGCATGACCGAACCGGAGCTGCTGCGTAACTATTTCGACGCATCGATGAACAGCGAGCGCACCGAGATCCGCTGGAAGCCGAAGAACACCACGAGCCCGCAGGCCGGCGACCGCATCACCTTCATCAGCGGCAAGAATATCGAATGGAAGACGGAGGCCAACAGCAATGTCTATCATAACAAATACGCATTCAGCTATTCCTACGGCGATAACTGCAGCCGTCTGGCCACGCCGTCTGTCACCTCCGTGACGGAGGCGGGCGTGGTGACTTTCGCCGCGGTGGCGAACGCCGATGCCTACATGGCTCATATCTACCAGGGGGACGCGTTGCTCAAGAGCCAGATGATAGAGAACGGCGGAACGCTGGATTTCGTGTCCTACTCCGCCGGCAGCTATGCCGTCCGCCTGCAAGCGCTGGGGTGGAGCGGCGAGTGGCTGAACTCGGAGCTGTCCGCCCCGGTCACCTGGACACCCGTGGCACACGACATCTCGTCCATCACCTCCGAATACTGCTCCGAGCCTATCGGCAGCGGTAACACGCAGGCGTTCCTTACCTGGACCACCGACGCCGACGGCAATGTGGTGATCTCCATCACCGGCGACGAAGGAACAGCCTTCCGCGGCGGCAACGGTATGAACGACAATAACTTAGGCAAGTTCACCGCAGGCGGAGTGGCCGCCTCCACCTATTTCGAGCGCGCCTACAACGGCGATAACAGCACCGCTTTCATCCTGCGTCTCAAAAACGGTGTGACGCTCGCTCCGGGTACGAAGATCAAATACACCTCCGGCACCGTGGAATGGAAGACGGCCGCCAACGGCAACTGTTTCGGCACCTTCACGTTCGAATACACCTACGGCGCCAAATGTCCGTCTCTGGACGCTCCTGTCATCCGTTCGATCACGGGCAAGGTCATCTCCTTCGACCCGGTGGAGGGCGCGGAGAGTTACTCCGTAGCTATTTACCGCGGCGATTTCAAGGTCTATACTCAGACCGGTGTGACCAACGGCGGTACGATAGACTTTGCGCCGTTCGTGGAGAGCGACTATCTGGTCTATCTGACGGCCGAGGCCGCTGACCTCCAACCGGCTACCTCGGAGGCCTACGGGTGGCACGTGGCGGCTTCGGGGGCGGATATACCGATGAGCGAGGTGTGCAGCAGCGAGGTGAGCGCCGCCGACGGAGGTATCCTGCTTTCCATCGAGACCGGCGCGGAGGGGCAGATCATCCTCACGCTCTCCGGAGAGAACCACCCCACCTGGCGCGGAGGAGGCATACAGGTGGACATGCTGTATGTCTATGGCGTCAAGCTGCAGAACTATTTCAACAAACAGGGCAACTACGAGCGCAAGGACACCATGATCCTCACGCCCAAGAACAACGAGATACCGGTGTATGCGGGCGACGTGATTACGTACAAAGGCAATGTGGAATGGTACGTGACGGTCAATGAGACGGAGAAAGCCTCCTACGCGGGCGGATACGCGTTCCAATATGTCTATGGGTCTGTCTGTACGGCATCGCTGCCGCGGCTGGAGGCGCCGGTAATCCGCTCCATCTCCGACGCGGGCGTGATCCGCTTCGAGGCCGTGGCGGACGCTGCCGCATATCAGGCTTTTGTCTATGACGCCGACGAAGAGCTTGTGGCCGAGCCGCTGGTCACGGACGGAGGCACGATAGAGAAAGGCGCGTCCGTCATCGACGGTTTCACATATACGGTCTATCTGCAGGCGCTGGCGGCGGAAGGCAGTACCGCTTTCCGTGACAGCCCGCTGAGCGAGCCCTATCTCTGGACACCGCAGGCCGCCGGTACCGCTCTGGAGCAAGTCATCGCCGGAGAGACACCGGTAACGGTCTATGCGATAGACGGGACGGTGGTGATGAGCGGCGTGACGATGCGGGACGTACGGAACGCACCGGCTGCACCGGGAACGCAGATATACATACTCCGGGACAAGAACGGTCATTCATGCAAATTATGGGTTAAATGAAAAGATTAGTGACCATAGCAGGTATGCTTGTGCTCACGCTGGGTGCGTGGGCGCAAGTGGATACCGAATTCTGGTTCGCGGCACCGGCCCTGTCTCCCAAACACAAGGCCGAACAGATCACGCTGAATATCGTGACCTACGACCGGCCTGCCAATGTCACGGTGTCTCTTCCTGCGGCCGGCCGTACGCTGATGAGCAACAAAGCGGTGGCGGCGCACTCCGTCTACACCCTCCCTCTGGGCAGTATCTTCGAAGGTCAGCCGTCCGCATACCTCAACGACATAGCCACTCCCGCCGACGGCGCTGTGCATCCGCGGGGGATCTTGATATCCTCCACCGTGCCGGTATCCGCGTATTTCACAACCGCGAACGACAACGCCGAGATATACACGCTGAAGGGCTCCCACGGCCTGGGAACGGATTTCGTGGTACCTATGCAGAACCGCTACCGCTGCGGCTTGCTCAACAGCGAGGATCCCCGTACGGACCAGGCTTACGCCATCCATACCGACATGATGGCGCACGCCTCGGTGGAAGTCGTGGCAACCGAGGATGACACGCATGTGCAGATCGTCACCCATGTGCCGACCAACGTCGATGCGGCTGCCTCGACCATCCGTGTGACGCTCAACAAAGGGGAGAGCTATGCGGTGCAGAGCCGCCAAACGGACACGCCGGCGGCATTACTCTTGGGCGGGACGCGCGTCACGGCGGACAAACCCGTAGCCGTGAACTCCACCGACGACTCCGCAACCGACTTCACGATGAACAACTGGGGCGACAAAGACCTGGTAGGCGAACAGCTGGTGCCCTCCGACCTGGCGGGAGACAGATATGTCGTAGTCGCCAATAACTCCGCCGACAACCGGCATGAGTATGCCTATTTCTACGCCATCGACGCGCCCGCGGAGATCTATACGACGGACGGCACTACCGAGACACTCGTAGGTACCGTCTCGGGCCATCAGCCGTTGGAGGTGAAACTGAACAACCTCTCCGCGAACTATTTCTATACCAGGGACGCTACGCCTTTCGTGTGTTTCCAGCTGACCTCCAATGACGAAGGCCGCGAGCTGGGCGGAACGATCCTGCCGAGCCTGAGCTGCTCCGGTTCCACCGAAGTGGCGTATGTGCCGGTGCTGGCTTTCGTAGGCAACTCGGCGCCGACCGTCACGATCCATGTGTCGGTGCTGACGCGCATGGACTGTATCGACGGGTTTCTGGTCAACGGCTCGCCTCTCGACCTGCCGAAAGAGTCCTTCAGCCCCGTGCCGGGCATGGACCAATGGGCCTACGCCGCCGACGTGGCGGTCACGATACCGGTCTCCATGCCGTGGGTGCAGGTCAGAAACAGCAAAGGGGTCTTCCATCTGGCGATACTGGATTCAGGAGGAGGCGCTTTCTCCTATGGCTATTTCTCCAATTTCGGCAAACTGACGGTAGGTGTCAAGACCGACCACGACTATTATTTCACAGGCGAGGATATCTATTTCTCCCTCCGCGAGCCGGATATATATAGCGAGATCCACTGGAGCGGCCCCCGGGGCGAGTTCGGACTCAATGACCCGGCTCCCGTCATCACCGACCTGACCGATGCGGACAACGGGCAATATATCGTCTGGGGCACCCATAAAGACGGATGCGAGATGATACCCGATACCTTCACCATCAACGTGCTCTCGGCTTCTCCGGTTCACCGGATGGCGGTCTGCAAAGGCGATTCCGCCGTCATCACCGCAGAGGGCGTGGCTCCTTTCACGTGGTACAAAGACGGGGTGCCGATGACGCATACGGAGCGTACGTACGGCGAGCCTCTGGAGACCGATGCTACCTATGTTATAGAGCAGTTCGTGGAGGGGCTGGACGTGATCGGGTGGACACGGCCGGACACTTTCGCGCTGCATGCCGCGGACAGTACCATCCTTTGGATGGCCGGATACGAACATATCGCGCAGGGGCTGGACTACGATCTGTACTACCGTTTCTCGGCTCCGCAGGCCAATGCGGCTCCCCCGCGTATCACCGTCTCCGTCAATAACAGCAGCACCGGCATCATCGCCGTGCCCAACCCGCCCGCCGGGGCGGAAGGTACGTTCCGCTGGAACGCCGACAGCGATTATGCCCTCATCCGGATCACCGTTCAGAGCCCCAAAGAGGGACGGACCGTGACGATAGACAGTATCGCTTTCGTACCGCGGCTGCCCCTCACGGAGACGGTCTATGTCACCGTGCAGGAGGATTTCCAACCGCAGATCAAAGGCGACAGCCTGTTATGCGACGGCGCGGTGCGGCTGCGTACGGAGATGGAGTACGACGCCTACCGGTGGAGCACCGGCGACACCACCCGCAGCATCGAGGTGGCCTCACCCGGCGTCTATACCGTCACCGTCAGGTCCGGCAACTGCACCGGCACCAACCGTATCACGGTGAAGGCCAACACCCCGGCTGTCTTTGCAATAGACGACCCGGCGGAGATATGCGGCGGGAAAGAGCTCTCTGTCCCCGCCACCGTCGTCAGCGGGGAGATGGCGGAGTGGCAACTCTATCTCAACGGAGCCATGATAGCCAAGGGCACCGGCCTGCCGGTAGCGGGCGACATGGCGGAGACACTGCCTGCCGGGAAATACAACGGCTGCGTGCGGTTCACCGACAGCCCGTGCGGACGCGTGACGGAGATGCCGTACCAACTGACCGTGAACCTCTCCACGGATATCTTCGCGCAACGGTGGAACGATATACTGGCGGTCAAGAATACCCTGAACAACGGCGGTCTGGTGGTATCTTCCTACGAGTGGTACCGCAACGGCGTGGCCATGAACGAACACCGGTCGTATATCTATGTGGAGGAGGAGTTCGCCCCCGGCGACAGCTATACGGTGCTGCTGACCCTCGCGGACGGCACGCAGCTATGGTCGTGCCCCTATACACCGGTCCATATCGACTATGAGGGAGACGGACTGGAGAGCGTCTATACCTCCTCCGGCATGCCCGTGCAGCAAGTGCGTACGCCGGGATTGTATATCGTACTGAAGAACGGAATAGCAACCAAAGTCATCCGTCGCTGAATGAGATACAGGTGGTTGGTCATAGGACTGTTGTTCCCCCTGCTGCTGAGTGCCCAGACGGGCACCCGGTTCTGGTTCGCCGTGCCGTACCTCACCCCTCAGCACGACAACAGCCAGGCACCGGAACACAGCAAACTCTGTTTCACGACCTACGACCGTCCGGCTACCATCGTGATCTCCCAACCCGGCGTGACCGACCCCGGTGACTGGCATTGGTTCGCGCCATACACCCTCACCCTCGGAGCCAACGCCACGGCCGACGTGCTGCTGAGCGACATAGGCATCCACCGCGCCGAGCACAAGAAGAAAGTGCCGTACGGCCTGCTCATCGAGGCGGACGAGAACATATCCGTCTATTTCGCCCAGACCAACGCCAACAGCGAGATCTATACCCTCAAGGGTGACAACGCCTTGGGGACGGACTTCGTCGCAGGCATGCAGAACAGCCTGCCTACCTCCCATGCCGGTATCGCCTCCATCGAGATACTGGCTACGGAGGACAACACCGTCGTGGATATCTTCACGCCGGTGCCCTCTGCCAATGATCCGAACAGCACCACCATACAGGTCACTCTGAACCGGGGGGAGGTCTATACCGTGGCGGCGAAAAGCAACAGTGCCGCCGATCATCTGTCGGGTACCGTCATCCATGCCAGCCGGCCCGTAGCTGTCAACTCCACGGACGACAGCGTAGCCGCTTCCGGCCAGGACCTGGCGGGAGACCAGCTGGTGCCGGACCGGCTGGCAGGCACGGAGTACATCGCGGTGAAGAATAGCGGGCAGCTGGAGAACCTCTATATATACGCCTTGCAGGATAATACGTCTTACTCACTTAACGGCGTGGCGCAACCGGTTCTCCATACCCGCCAGACACGGGTATGCGCGCTGACGGGTAACGTAACTTATATTCAGGCCGACCGGCCTCTGGTGGTCTATCAGCTGACCGGCGTGGGAGGGGAGCTGGGAGCTACGCAACTGCCCAAGATGGAGTGTACCGGTTCGTCCACCGTAGTCTATAAAGCGCGGTTTGCCGCCCGGCCGCAAGTGGCGGTGCTGGTGCATAGCGACTATGCCGACTATTTCACGGTGAACGGTTCTGCGGCTACGCTCCGCGCCTCGGATTTCACACCCGTTCCCGGAGCGGCGGACTGGAGCTACTGTATCAAGGAACTGGCCCCGCAGGCCGGTACGGGACTGCTGAAGATCCATAATGACAGCACGGTGTTTCACGCGGGAGTGCTGGACTGGGGAGGCGGAGGAACATGCACGTACGGCTATTTCTCGGATTATAACACGGAACAGCTGTCCGCCACCAACGGCAAGCCCTATTACATAGAGGGCGAGGCGTTGCAGCTGCAGCTGGAGGAGGCGGAGAGATATACCGACATCGTCTGGACTTTTGCGGACGGCACGGTCGTCCGGGGTGCCACGGTCACCATCCCGGCGGATCTGTCCCATGCGGGTTATGTGGAGGTGAGCGCCAAGAGCAAGAGCGGTTGCGAACTGGTACAGGACAGCCGGCAGATAGCCCTGCACGTGCTCCGTGAGGAAAGCAGGGACTCCCTCATCTGCGAGGGGGAGGAAGAGACCGTCACCCGGACGGTGGAGCGGTACGGCTTCAACCTCCTCAATACCACCGGCGTGCGTGTGACATGCACCGCGCCGCCGCAACAGATATGGAAAGCCGTGACGGAGACGGAGGCGGGACAGCTCTATGAGTTCAGAGCGGAACTGTCGGTGGAGAATACAAACCGCAAGCCGAACCTGCAGGTGGCTGTCAACGGCGAGACGGCCGGTACCGTCCCTGCTATAGGGCTGGGTACCACGCCGGCCGCTTATCCCTTCCGCTGGACCGGCACCCGCGGGGGACGGACGGAGATCACCCTCCATACGACCGCCGGAACCGTCAGTGGAGCCGTACTCCGGATGGAGAACCTTTCTTTCGCCCCGGTCTGTCCGGTCACGGAGACAGTGCATGTGACCGTTGACGAGAAGGTGTGCGACGAACCAGGACCGGGGCCTGACCCGGAACCGGAGCCTGACCCGGAACCGGAACCCGAACCCGAACCGGAGCCCGCCCTGGCGGTAGAGGTGCTGACGACGGAGGTCACGCTGTGCGACGGGGACGAGCGGTTGGAGGTAGCATACCGCGTGACGGAAGGCGAGGCGCATGTGATGACCCTCCGCGGAGAGACGGTACCGGTGGACGGCAGCGGGACGGCTGAGACGGACTACCACGGAGGACCCTGCGACACGGTATGGCAGGTGGTGTTTACCGACACGGTGAACCATATCTCCACCGGCCCGCAGGAGATTGCCGTACATGTGTATTACTCGCCGCTGAAGGTCTTCACCCAAAAATGGGGAAACACGCTGGCCGCCTATACCGGCGCCTACAGCGGGTACGGACTGATGCTGCGTGATTTCCAGTGGTGGCAGGACGGGGCGGCATTACCGGGAGAGAACAAATCGTATCTCTACCGGCAGGAAGGACTGACCGCGGGAGCCGCATATGTGCTGACGGCGGTCTATACGGACGAACGGGGGCGGACACGGACCATGCGGACCTGTCCGTATATCCCGGAGGAAGGACAGCAACCCGCACCGGAACGGATTTATACCGTCTCCGGTATGGCGGTGGAGAAGATACCCGCACCGGGCGTGTATCTGGTCATAGAAGGAGAGAATAAGAAATTAGTGATTCAGCCATGAACAGAAGAATTTTCATCGCAGTGACGGCACTGCTGGCAGCGGCAGCCGTTTGGGGAGCACCAAGCAAGAAGACGCCCCCCAAGGACTATAAACGGAATATCATCGTCTGGGGTGGTGCCGGTTACGGCTCCCTGTGTCATACTGTGTCCGGATGGAAGGCGGTAGGCGGTCCCGGTGCCGAGATAGGTGTGGGCTTCGAGTACGACAAACGGAACTGGATCCTCTATACGGGCGTGGAGATGCAGTATATCATGTCCGTCAGCAGAGCCCGTGATCCCTTCCGGGTGGATGCGGAGTTCCTCTATACGCCGGCCGCCTCGCCCCTGTACTACCATTATGACTTCTCCTCGTATGAGGAAAGAAACCACGCCCTGCTGGCCAATGTGCCGTTGATGGCCGGTTACCGTTTCGCGGAGAAATGGTTCGTGACCGCCGGTGTGCGTATCGGGTTCGGCGTGTACGGCCTGGCAAACACCCGGGCGGCGTGCCGCGTCTCTTTCTCCGACCCGGTATTCGCCGAGGAGGTGGACCAGGGACATTATACCGGAGCGTATGCCGTAGGTGGCAAATCGCCGTTACGCTGGGGAGTCAATATAGCCCCCTCGGTGGAGATAGGGCGGTACCTGAACGAACATATGCGTCTCTCGCTCTTCGGCGAGTGTAACGCGCTGAACATGAACCATACGGCAACGGACCGCCCGCTACTGGACCTTTCAGCCATGAGCCGGCCGGATGACATACAGGTGCATTCCTTCTTCGGCTCCGACAGGATGGCGGACGGGAAGGTCCATAATTTCCTGGTAGGCGTACGGTTTGCCTGTCTCTTCTCCGTGGACAAAGAGCCGCCGGCCGGGAAACAGGCACATGCTACCTCCGAAAGTCATCAGAAACCCGTGCAGAAACCGAAGCCGAAACCTGTTCCTCTGCCTGAGGTGAAAGAAGAGGTGCCCGCGCTAGAGCCCGACACCATCCGTTTCGGCGATATCGTCATCCGGAAAGACGAGGCTGTCGTCCTGCAGAACCTGCTCTTTGAGTTCCGTACGGCTACAATCATAGAGGCATCGGCCCGGCAACTGGAGACGCTGTTGGAGATGATGCAGAGCCATCCGGATACCCATATCCTCATCGTGGGACATACCGATAATGTAGGTACGGATGCTTTCAACGACCGGCTGTCCCGTCAGCGCGCGGAGGCGGTGAAACGCTATCTGACGGAGCACGGCATAGCACCGGAGCGGATACGGACAGAAGGCCACGGTTCGCGTGAACCGGTAGATACGAACGATACGGATGACGGCCGTCAGCGCAACAGACGGGTGGAGTTTACCATTATCAATCCATAACAAGTGAGTTCCCGCCGCATGAATAAGATACGCTTGGTGATGGCTGTGCTAATGGTGGCAGGAGGGGCTGTTTGCGCTTCTCCTGCATCCACCTGGCACGGCGTGGGTGTTCATGCGCAGGCCGGTATGGAAACGGCTTCCGGACGATGGACGGGGATAGCCGGCACCGGACAGAGTTTCGGTCCGGCGGCCGGAATAGGGATAGGTTATGAGCTGGAGCATCGCCGTTTCCTGTTCTCCGTAGGCCTGGAGGCGGACTACAGCGCCCTCTACGCACAGCGGAAAGAGCAGGATGTGTTGTATCACATGGATGACGGCAGTGTATCCCCCCTCCGGCCTTACGACAACCTCTATACGCTGTACCGCACCGCTGAGCAGCGCATGCGTATGCAGAAACTGACGGTACGGATACCCCTGACGGCCGGGGGGCAGTTCGGCGCCTTTCATTTCCGGACGGGCGTAGCGACGGCGCTGCCTGTTTATCACGCCGCAACCTCCACCACCACCCGAAGCGATGCAATAGCCTATGAGGCTTTCTACGACGATTTCAATGACCATCCGCTTGTCCCGGCGGGGCGCCAGCACTTCTCCTCGCCCCTCTCCGTAGAGATGCCGGCCGTGGACATCATACCCATGATAGAGGCCGGGTGGCGGTTCCATGCTTCACGCCGTCAGACGGTGAGGATCTCCCTCTATGCGGAATACGGCATCCGTACCGGAACCGTCAGGGCGGGGCTGAAAATACAGTATCTATACCGTGTGCAGCGGAAAAAGTACCCCTGTAGGTGCCTGCTTTACTAAGACTTTATACGTACTTTTTTTGAGAGACAGAGAGACGTAAAGTGCTGAAAACCAAATGTGTTTTCCGTACTTTCCGTACTTTTGTGTTGCGCAACATACGGAAATACTTGTGTATATGCGAAAAAAGCAGTAACTTTGCAGCGGTTTAACAAAGTTAACCGAACGATACCGGGCACGATATCATTTATTAAACAACCAATAATAACTAAAATTAAGACCATGAAAAAGATTTTCTTCTTAGCCGCTTTATTAAGCGCAAGTATCATGAGTTTTGCAGACAAGGTGTATGACGTGAACTTCGCCTTGGCTTCTGAAGGATCGAGTGCTACTGCCTCTTCCGGTAATGCCGGCGCAGCCATTGATGGCAACGACGGTACCCGTTGGGAGAGTAATCAGACCGATGACGAGACGTGGACTCTGGATATGGGTCAGGCTCGTACGTTCAGCCGTATCAAAATCCTTTGGGAAGGTGCTTATGCGAAAGAGTTCACGCTGAGTGTCTCCAATGACGGTGAGAGCTGGAGCAACCTCTATACCGAGACCAACCTGACGCAGGCTGGCTGGCAGACGATCGACGTAGATGAGACGACCGCCCGTTACATCCAGTACCACGGCACCAAACGTGCTACCGGTTGGGGCCAGTCGTTCTGGGAGTTCCAAGTGATGCTTCCTGGCGTAAGCACGCTGACAAAGATTGAGCTGAGTGCTCCCGCCATTGCCAAAGTGGGCGAAGGAGTAGCACTGTCTGCAAAAGCACTGGACCAGAACAACGCAGAGATGGCTGCTGAAATCAGTTATGAGATTAATCCTGCAACAGCAGGTGCTGTAGTGGACGGCAAGTATGTTCCGGCTAAAGTGGGCAACGCGAAGATTGTAGCCAAGAGTGGCGAGGTGAAATCCGCTGAAATCAGCATCTTCGGTTACGAAGGCTCCAATCTGGCGCTGAGCACCAATTTGGCTACGGACAACAAGATTGTTGCGCAGGTCGCAGAGAACCCGAACGGTTCGGCAAACGATGCTTTCTTTGCAGTAGATGGCAATGCAGGCTCTGTATGGCAAGGCAGTCTGACGAACGGTACCGCCGCCGACGAAGCTTCACGTACTTTCGACGCATGGTTCGTTGTGGACCTCGGCGCAAACTACACCATTGACCTTGTTACTATCAATTTTGAGGGCGCATGCGCACAAGACTATCACGTAGATTTCTCAACGGACAACACCACATGGGCACTTGGTTATAATTATGTGGGTACAGCTGGTATTAACGGCCGTACGGATATGCTGACTGCTGCCGAGATGGACAACTACCAGAAAGTACGTTACGTGCGTTTCTGGAGCACCAAAGCTGCTACGCAATATGGTATGAAGATCTTTGAGTTCCAAGTCTTCGGTCGCGAGTACGTGGCATCCGACGACACCGAGAAGCCGGCGATGGAAAACGCCACCTTGGTAAGCAAGACATGGAACAGCGCCATCATAGCTGTTGATGCAACGGACAATGACGAGGTGGCCAAATACCACGTAGTGGATGCTGCCAAGAGTATTGACCTGAAACTGGCCGCTACCGAAGGCAAGATTACTGTCACAGGTTTGACAGCCGGAACAGAGTATAACTTCGTCATCACCGCGCTGGATGCCGCTCAGAACGAATCGGAGAATAGCAAGACGGTAACCGTTACCACCGATATACGTGTGACCGTTCCTACTGCAGCGGCTCCTGTTCCTACATGGCCTGCTGCACAAGTGAAGAGCATCTACAGCGACGCCTATACTTTTGCGCCCGCTTCTTTGAACAGCTACAACGAGGTCTGGTGGGACAACCCGAACATGACCGAAGAGGCTATAGGTGAGGACCATTATCTGCACTATGACCTGTACCGCAATGGTATGATCGGTGCGCAGATGGCAGAGACATCTGTAGCCACGATGGAGAAATTCCATATCGATGTGTTTGCATCGGCAAGCGGCAGCGTGACCTTCCGTCTGATCTGCGCAGGTGACGCAGAGGCTGTTAATCAGACGAAACAGACACTTAATTTGGTGGGTGGCAAGTGGAACTCGTTCGACTTTGACCTGGCTGATTTCTCTGCTGACCACAACTGGACGCGTTTCTTCCAATATGCTATCGAAGCTTATCAGGCTGGCGGTCTGGTTGGAGAGCACATCAGCGTAGATAATATGTATTTCTACCGCACGACCGAGTTGGTGGACACCGAGAAACCGACGAACGTGAAAGGCGAGGTGGCTGAAGTCGGCTATTTCAGCGTGACACTGGCATTGAGTGCAGAAGATAACAGCGGTGCAGTAAGCTTTGTTGTGAAGGACGGCGACAAAGAGCTGGCTATCGGTGGAGGAGCCAGCGGTGCTAAAGTGAACGTGGTAGTGAATGGCCTGCAAGCGAATGCAGATTACAGTTTTGCTATTATCGCTAAAGATGAGAAAGGTAATGCCGCTGAGGCTATCAGCGTCGTTGCTAAGACACAGGCCGCTCCCGCGCCCGCTCCAAAACCCGGTTTCACGGGCAAAACGGCGGTAGCTGTGTTCTGCGACGAACTGGACGGCGCACCGGCTATCAATATCGGCGGCTGGGGACAGACTACACAAGTGGCATCCGGTGAACTGGCTGCAGGCGACCATGTACAGTATTTCAGCAATATGAACTACTTGGGGTGGGAACTTACTCCGGCAGTTGATGCTACCGATATGGAGTATCTGCACGTAGATTTCTATAGTGCCACCCTGGACAAGATTTCCGTTACTCCAATCAGCCCGGGGCACGAGGGTGTTTATGAAATCGAGCTGACAAAGGATGCATGGAACTCGGTAGATGTTCCTCTGAGCGCTTATGCGACAAACGGAATCGAATGGAGCAACATCTTCCAGATGAAGTTCTTCAATGCAGCTCCCGCAGGCGGTGACCTGTTTGTGGATAATGTCTATTTCTACAAGTCAATCGGCGGCAGCGGCGTGGAGAATGTACAGGGAGACCACGTACAGGCAACCAAGATACTTCGCAACGGCATGCTCCTCATCGAGCGCGGCAATGTACGCTATACAGTAACCGGACAAATCATCCGATAAGCTATGAAACGAACAGGAATATTATCCCTTCTGATGGTGACGGCGCTGGGCCTTTGGGCTCAGAGCTTCACCGTGAAAGGTGTGGTAGGGGCTCAGGACGAGCCCGATCCGGTGATCGGCGCGAACGTGGTGGTCAAAGGCACCACGACGGGAACGGTCACGGATTTTGACGGTAATTTTGAACTGCAGGCGAAGGCCGGGGACGTGCTGGTAGTGTCGTTCCTGGGCTATAAGC
>Ga0256405_10006577_pt1 | contig 18436 bp, 17 predicted proteins | sample RumenRJG_02DNA_FD_189096 | JGI IMG/M metagenome (GOLD analysis project Ga0256405, IMG submission 189096) | Bovine rumen microbial communities from Lethbridge, Alberta, Canada - RJG_02 | ecosystem: Host-associated > Mammals > Digestive system > Stomach > Rumen | place: Canada: Alberta... | reverse complement strand
CTTCCCTATTCGTCAAAAGGAATATCATCACCCAGTACAAGCAGACTATTCTCGGTCCGGTATGGTTCGTCGTTCAGCCGGCTCTGACGGTCCTCATGTACATGATCGTCTTCGGCGGCATTGCCGGGATCCCGACAGACGGCATTCCGAGGCCTCTTTTCTACCTTGCGGGTACATGTATGTGGAACTACTTCGCAGAGTGCCTGACAAAGACCTCGAACACCTTCGTAAACAACTCGTCCATATTCGGGAAAGTCTACTTTCCTAGGCTTGTAATGCCGATTGCTGACGTTGTGAGTAACCTCCTCCGCTTCGGAATTCAGTTCGGTTTCTTCGTGCTGATCTATGTGTTCTATGCTATTTTCGATTCGGACTGCACCGCTACGATGAACTGGTACGCCATGCTATTCCCGGTTCTTGTTTTGATGATGGCGGGACTGGCCCTCGGATTTGGAACAATCATCTCTTCGATGACAACGAAGTACCGCGACCTCCAGGTACTCTTCTCCTTCATTGTCCAGCTTTGGATGTATGCAACTCCTATCGTATATCCTCTCAGCCAGACAAAGAGCATGCAATATTTCGGCATCCCTGTCCACAAACTGATGTGCCTCAACCCCGTCACCCCCGTCATCGAGACCTTCAAGTACGGTTTCCTCGGAGCCGGTGAATTCGTCGGATGGCGCTGGCTTATCTACAGCTTCGTCTTCATGTGCGTTCTCCTCGCCCTCGGCATAGTGGTCTTCAACAAGGTCCAGAAGAGTTTTATGGATACGGTGTAGTATGAAAGCTATTTTCAATCCATTCAAGAAACACTTCATTTTGCAGTCGAAATATTCGTCCGCAAACGTGTCACACAATATCAGTTTCATCTAAGGTCAAAATGTTTGACCTTAGATGAAACTGAGGGGAAACCACTTAAGATCTGATCTTTATAATCGGCAAGATTAAATACAGTAATAAGAGTTTGGAATTAATTGGAATACAAAATAAGCCGAAATCAGCATTATGGCTACTGCAATAGAATTCGACCACGTTGGGAAACAATACCGCCTAGGCCTTGTATCGACAAAGACACTCTCTCACGACCTTCATAGGTGGTGGCAGATGTCAGTCCTTGGAAAAGATGACCCCTACCTGAAGATTGGAGACACCAATGACAGGACAAAGGCCGGGAGCAGCGAATACGTTTGGGCCCTAAGAGATATTGATTTCAAGATAGAGCAGGGAGATGTCGTCGGGATCATCGGAAAAAACGGCGCCGGCAAGAGCACTCTTCTGAAGCTTCTTTCACGCGTCACCGGACCGACAGTAGGTAGCATCAGAGCCCGTGGCCGCATAGGGGCCCTTCTTGAGGTCGGGACCGGCTTCCACCCAGAGATGACCGGTCGTGAGAATATCTACATGAATGGCGCAATAATGGGAATGTCTAAACAGGAGATTTCCATGAAACTCGATGAAATCATCGATTTCTCTGGTTGTGAGAGATATATCGACACACCTGTTAAACGCTACTCTTCCGGTATGACTGTCCGCCTGGGTTTCGCTGTAGCGGCCCACCTTGACCCGGAAATCCTTGTCGTCGATGAGGTTCTCGCCGTCGGTGACGCTGAATTCCAGAAAAAAGCAATCGGGAAAATGCAGGATGTCAGCCGCAGCGAAGGCAGGACCGTGCTTTTTGTGAGTCATAATATGACAAGCATCAAGCAATTGTGCAAATCGGGCATATTGTTGGAGAACGGAATGATCTCGTATATTGGGACTGCAGAAGATACTATTTTCAAGTATTTGGCTATTAATAATAACGAAATAGACCAGCCCTTATTAGATCGCACAGATAGAGCAGGAAATGGAAAAATCCGTTTCAGTAGAGCTGCTTTTCGAAACTTAAACGGTGACATAACAAACGAGATATTCTCGGGACAGCCAGTCTCCATTGAAGTTGATTTTGTTATAAACGATTCAACTGTTAATCTTGAAAATGCGATTATTGCATGTGGCTTAACGGATGATTATGGTACCCCTATCGTAAGTTGGGTATCAGATGAGATGGAACATAACTTCTCAAATTTGAATTCGGGAAAGTTCTCATTGGAAATTCCGGCTTTAAATTTGCGCCCTCAGAACTACTATCTCTCGCTACAACTTTCTATAGGGACGACTGAAGAGAAACACTTCTGCGACAAAATAATTGGAGCTGCAAGACTCTCAGTTTTAAATAATGATCTTTTCATCAGAGGTATTAACCTTAAATTAGGACGGGACCGTCAGGCATTATTATATGCTCGTTTTGTAAATCCTTAGAAGAGTAAAAAATGTTCGATCTTTATAAATTCATCTCAGAATTTGTTACCCATCGTTCTGAAAGTATGTTTCAGAAAGACATCGATGATAATAGGTTATTGCTTTCGGAAGAAATCAAAGGTAAGTCTATTTGTGTAATTGGTGGTGCTGGGAGTATTGGATCATCATTCATTAAAGAAGTATTACGCTTTAAGCCTGGTAAATTAATAGTAATTGATCTTAATGAGAACGGCCTCGCAGAACTTGTTCGCGATGTCCGCTCTACGGAAGGCCTCTATGTACCTGAGGAGTTCCGCTGCTATACCCTGAACTTCGCTGATCCTATCTTCGAGCGAATCTTCCGCGAGGAGAAGGGCTTCGACATCGTGGCGAACTTCTCGGCCCATAAGCACGTGCGTAGCGAGAAAGACCGCTATAGCGTACAGGCACTCATCGAGAACAACGACATCAAGGCCAAGAAACTGATGGACCTGCTGACAGTCTATCCTCCCAAGCACTTCTTCTGCGTGAGCACTGATAAGGCCGCCAACCCTGTGAACATCATGGGGGCATCGAAGCGCATCATGGAAGATTTGGTTATGGCCTACAACAAGTATTTCAAGGTGACAACTGCACGCTTTGCAAATGTCGCCTTCAGCAACGGCTCCTTGCCAGACGGCTGGATTCACCGTTTGCAGAAGAAGCAGCCCCTTGCTGCCCCTAGCGACGTCAAGCGCTACTTCGTCAGCCCCGAGGAAAGCGGCCAGATCTGCATGCTCGCCTGCATCCTCGGGCGCCCAGGAGAAGTCTTCTTTCCCAAGCTTGGCGTAGACCAGATGCTTACCTTCAGCAACATCTGCGAAGACTTCGTGAAGGCCAACGGCCTTGAAAAAGACGCTTGTACCTCCGAGGAAGAAGCCAGGCACAAGGCTGCGGCCTTGAACCTTGATCACTTAAACCTTGAGCCCACAAAATATCCCACGGTCTTTTTCACCTCAGATACCACCGGAGAAAAAGCCTATGAAGAATTCTACGTTCCTGGCGAGAAAATCAATATGGACCGTTTCCAGTCCCTCGGTGTAGTGGAAGAAACCACCCGCCGCACCATGCCTGAGGTCAACGCCCTCTTCGACAAGCTCGAAGCCATCTTCCACAGCGATGATTTCACTAAAGCTCAGGTAGTAGGTGCCATCAAAGAGTTCATCCCGAGTTTTGAGCACCAGGAGAAGGAAAAGAACTTGGATCAAAAAATGTAGTAGAAATCAGGCGAAGTAGTAAATATGGCAGATTACCGAAAAACAATCGACTTTATCAAATCTGTTTATGGCAACCAAGAATTTACTCCTCTGGCTGTTCCTGTTTTTGTAGGCAATGAAAAAAAATACCTCAATGAGTGTATTGATTCTACTTATGTTTCTTCTGTAGGTAAGTTTGTTGACCGTTTCGAAGAAGACACGGCCAGATATACTGGTGCAAAACGTGCTGTGGTTTGTGTCAGCGGTACCAATGCACTGCACATGGGCTTGCTGCTTGTTGGCGTGAAGTGTGATGACGAAGTGCTGACGCAGGCTCTCACTTTCATTGCGACCTGCAACGCATTGAGCTATATTGGTGCTCATCCCGTATTCCTGGATGTTGACCGTTCCACGATGGGGCTTTCCCCTGACGCAATGAAGGAATGGCTTCAGAAGAATGCGGAGGTACGTAAGAACACCCGACTCAATGAAGTGGATAAGAGCCACGACTTTGGCTATAAGAAGGACGAACTAGCTTGCTACAACAAGAATACCGGTCGCAGAATCAAGGCGTGCGTTCCAATGCATACCTTCGGCCATCCTGTCCGCATTGAGGAGATTGCCGCAATTTGCAAGGAATGGCATATTGAACTGGTAGAGGATGCTGCTGAAAGTATTGGTTCAAAGTATAAAGGCAAGCACACCGGCACTTTTGGCAAGGTTGGTGCACTTAGCTTTAATGGCAACAAGACCATCACTACAGGTGGAGGCGGTATGCTGCTGTTCAATGATGAAGAGCTTGGTGCATACGCCAAGCATATCACCACCCAGGCCAAGATTCCTCACCGTTGGGAGTTCCGTCATGACCACATTGGTTTCAATTACCGAATGCCTAATATCAATGCAGCCCTTGGTTGCGCCCAGTTGGAGCATTTGGATGAGTATATTGCCAGCAAACGTAAGGTGGCTGCGGAGTATGAAGCCTATTTCAAGAATGTGCCGGATATTGAGTTCTTTGTGGACTCTCCCGATACCTTCTCCAATTATTGGCTTAATGTAGTTATTCTGCCCAACAAGGAAGAACAGATTAACTTCCTCACCCAAACCAATGACAATGGCGTGATGACGCGTCCTATTTGGGAACTGATGAACCGTCTGCCAATGTTCGAAAAGTGTGAGAATGACGGATTGAAGAATACCATTTGGTTTGCAGACAGGGTGGTGAACATACCGAGTTCTGTACGTCCTTCTGATTTACCCCAAAAATGATGAAGAAACCTTTAATACTTGTTGGTGGCGGAGGTCACTGCAAATCGGTCATTGATGTGGCCGAGAGCGCAGGCTATACTATATATGGCATTCTTGATAGACCAGAAGAGGTGGGTAAGCGAGTTTTCGGTTATGATGTAATCGGGACAGATGAAGATATGACCAAGTACGCAGACAACGCTGTGTTTGTTGTTACTGTCGGACAAATTAAATCACCAGATTTACGCATCAAATTGCATGAACTGCTTTTTGAGGCGAATTGCGAACTGGCCACTATAGTTGCTTCCACAGCATATGTTTCTAAATATGCGACAATTGGCGAAGGAACAGTAATTATGCACAACGCCTTTGTCAATGCAGGAGCCAAGGTGGGTAAAGGATGCATCGTCAACACATCCGCAATCATCGAACATGAGGCGGTAGTAGGTGACTATTGCCATATATCAACTGGAGCTACAGTTAATGGGGCCGCTAAAGTCGGAGAACAGTCTTTTGTTGGAAGCCAAAGTGTTATCAGCCATTGTGTAACCATTGGAGAAAGAGTTGTGATAGGATCTGGCTCTGCCGTTATTTCTGACTTGCCTGTCGGTACTGTCGCTGTCGGTATTCCTGCCAAACCTATAAATACGATAAGATGATGAACAAATATTCAGATAGAATCCTTAAGCGTATAGTAGCAGCAGACAAGACACTCATTCAGGCCATGAAAATTATGGATGATGCGTCTGTAAAACTTCTATTGGTTTTTGACAAGGAAATATTTCTGGGCTTAATCACGAACGGTGATTTGCAACGAGCAATCATTGCTCACACTCCGTTTGACACCCCAATCAGAATGATTGTCAACAGGGAAGGCAAATTGTATGCACACATTGGAGACAATCGCGAGAGCATTAAAGAGTGGATGCTTTCCAAGCGTGCTGAACTTATGCCAATAATAGATGATAAAGGACAGCTTTCAGATGTTATCTTTTGGGATGATATACTTGCCGATACCCAGACAGAAGACATCCGGCCCAAAATTGACCTGCCGGTTGTCATTATGGCCGGAGGAAAGGGAACCCGTTTGCAGCCCATTACAAATGTGATTCCAAAGCCACTTGTTCCTGTTGGTGACAAGACGATTCTCGAAGTTATAATGGACCAGTTCGAGTATATTGGCTGCCATAAATTCTATATGTCGGTGAACTATAAGGCTGATATGATGAAGTATTATCTTAGCCTGCTGGATCACAAGTATGATGTGGAATTCTTTATGGAGGACAAACCATTGGGGACTATTGGAAGTGTCAGCCTCTTAAAAGGCAAGATAACAACACCTTTTTTTGTCTCGAACTGCGACAGTATAAACGAGCAGGATTATCGTGACGTATGGGACTATCACGTGAACAATCACAATGATATGACCATCGTCACGATGGTTAAGAGTTTCAAAATACCCTATGGTGTGATCGAGACTGGCGAGGATGGTCTGATGACGGCCTTGAAGGAGAAACCCGAACAGGCCTATCAAGTGAATACGGGTGTTTATATTCTCAATCCTGAACTGATTGATGAAATTCCGCAAGGCGAGTTCTTTCACATAACTCATCTGATGGAAAAAGTTCAAGCTCATGGTGGCCGAATAGGATGTTTCCCTGTAAGCGAGCAAAGTTGGAAGGATATGGGTGAGTGGTCAGAGTATTTGAAGATGATAAAAGTGCTATAATGAAAGATATACATCTGATTAATAGCAACTTAACTGGGAGGAGTAGAGAATCTAACATTGAACTGCTCAGAAATGTCTCGATTTTTATGGTTCTGCTGCTGCATGCCAATTTCGTGGCCCTGGGGCGTCCCACACCAGAGGACTTGACAATTTCACCGTTGCAGTCCGCTTTCAGGTGGTTGATTGAAGGACTTAGCATTGCAAGTGTGAATGCATTCGTTTTGATCTCTGGGTGGTTCGGAATCAAGGCGACAAAAAAGGGTACCTTTAAATTCATTTATCAGATACTGTTTTTCTTGGGTGGAAGTTATTTGATTGCGTTATGTATGGGTGTACTCGAGTCCCCTAAGCATTCGCTTCTGGATGTGTTTCAGCTGACCTCCTACGACTGGTTTATCAAATCCTATTTCGTCCTAATGATTCTGTCGCCTCTTCTCAATCAGTTCAAGAAGCTGGAGGAGCCCGCCCAAAGACAATTACTGTTATTCTTCTTCGGGTTTGAAGCAATTTTTGGTTGGATTGCTGGAGATTCACGGTTTTTCGTGAATGGGTATGGGCCTCTTCACTTAATTGGCATTTATCTCTTGGGACAATATTTACACTATTCACTGAATCCGGAGGATAATGACTCAGCATTCAAGGCTTTTCTGATTAGGATGCTTAGCTTTAAACCTGCTACGAATGCACGGTTATTCATTCTTTGCTCGGGTGTCATAGCCATGTTGGGATTGTTTGATCTCAGATATAATGATGGCTCTTTGTCAGATACTATCCTAGCGTATTGCAATCCTATAGTTGTAATAGCATCAATCTATCTCTTTCTCAGCTTCGCTCGCATGCCGATGAAGAGAAACAGGTTCATCAACTGGCTTGGGGCAAGCAGTTTTGCGGTATATTTGCTGCATTGTGACCCGATAGTACGGCAGAAAGTATTCATACCTGTCATCCAGCGGATTGCTGAGAATACATCGGACTTAAAGGAGGGTCTGATTATAGGCGTTTTTCTACTTCTTCTTTATATGATTGCTATTCTGATTGATCAGATTAGATTATTAAGCTGGGAATGCATCAATAATAGCAAAGTGATGGTGATGACTAATGATAAGATTAAAGGAGAAGCCGAATAATGCCAATATGATCAACACATTATCTTCGTGCAAAGGTATGAGAGAAAAGAACGAAAACCTTAGATTTATCAGCTAATGAGAGTATTATTACTTCATCCTGGCGATCCGAATCAGATGTACCTGATGAAAAGTGTCTGTGATAACCTTTATAATGTCGGTATTCATACAGATATGCTCGATATTCATTCGAAAGAGTTTTATTCTCCAAGAAAGAATACCTTTAGTTTTAGAAGATTTGATTCTTTGTATTCTTTTCTCATTCGAATTCCTAAAGTCAGGGTACTTGTTAGAAAGTATATTAATTATACTTATTTACTTTGTTCATGGATTGTCAAACACTACGATATTCTAGACATCCAGAGTTTGTTTTGCATCGAATTCGTAGATATTGCTAAGATCTGTCATAAAAAAGGGATCAAAATCAAAACTCATATTTGGGGATCAGATCTTTTTCGAGAGTCAGAAGACCAGAAATCTTGGCATGACGCAATTTATAAATGTTCAGACTCGATTCAGGTAGCCACCTCGAATGGTGCAAAATATTTCAGCAAAGTATATCCCCAATATGCTTCCAGACTAGTTACGATTCCATATGGACTTGATCAATTTGATGTTTTAGACTCAATGCTATCTTCCAAGACATATTTGGATGATTCTTTTTTAAGTGATCAATCAGCCGGAAGAGTATTCTTAACATGTGGATATAATGGTCGTAAAGAGCAAAGACATATGTTAATACTAAATGCTATTGAGAACCTTCCAGCCAATATAAAGCAGAGTATTTTTTTATTTCTACCGATGACTTATCTTCTTGAAGATGACTACGCAATTCAAATCGAAGATAGATTAAAAGAACTCAATATTCCATATCAAATTCAAAAGACCAGACTCCCTCTCAATCAGAATCTCACTATGAGAATAAGGACCGATATTGTCATCAACATTCAAACTACTGATGGTCTCGCTGCTTCGATCCAAGAACACTTATATTGTGGCAATATTTTAATAGCTGGAAACTGGCTACCCTATGATGTCTTTCTCGATAATGGGATCTACTACTATAAGTCTTCTTTAGATGAATTATCGAACAGTATCAAGAATGTAGTTAACTCTTTAAACATCTACAAAGAAAGATGTCAAAACAATAGATTTGCTATTCATTCTTTGACATCATGGCATGTTATAGCACCTAAATGGAAGATGATGTATGATAATATTATTAAACAAACAGATATAAACTCATAGCGCTTTATGTCTCCTTTGTTTTCCATACTTATAGCCAACTACAACAACGGCAAATATTTGCAGGAAGCCATTGACAGCGTCCTGGCTCAAACATATAATAATTGGGAAATCATCATAGTTGATGATAAATCAACTGACAATTCAGCTGAAATTTATAATAAATACAAGGATGATTCCCGCTTCCGAATTTACTTTAACGATAAGAACGAAGGGTGCGGATATACAAAAAGACGTTGTGCAGAACTAGCTCATGGTGATATTTGCGGATTCCTTGACCCAGATGATGAATTGCTTCCAGAAGCTCTAGAAAAGCATATAATCACTCATCTATCCGAACCCAAAGTGTCTATTGTTTATTCACGGTGTCACTTTTGCGACTCTTCAGGAAAGATAACAGGCGAAAACAGATTGCTTCATTTAAAAGAGGGTGAATCATATTTTGATTACCGTTGGTATGGAGCAATGCATTTAGCGACCTTCAAAAATTCATTCTACAAGAAAACAGAGGGGATTTCACCAGATATAAAAGCAGGTGTTGATCAGGACCTATATTTTAAGATTGAAGAAGTGGGCGAAATTCATGTTCTGAACGAATTCACATATAATTATTACCAAAGGAATGAGAATGCTATTACGAAAAACGAAGGTCGTCTGTGGTATTGGAACTTGAAAGTGAGAGAGGCTGCTTGCATAAGAAGAGGATTGGATGCTAATTCTATACTCTCCAAGGACTTTGAATTTATTGTCCGTATTATTCAGCAGGATGCTGCTTACATGAAAGAAAAGCAAGTTCGTGCTTCAAGGGCATACCGCCTTGGTAAATATTTACTTAACTTGTTTTCTTGGATACGAAAGTAAACTTAACAATGATTTCCATTATAATCTGCTCTAGAAAACCATATATTTCCGACCAACTTCAGCATAATATTGTTGAGACAATTGGATGCGATTATGAACTTGTCATTATTGATAACTCAAATAACCGGTTTTCTATTTTCTCGGCATATAATGAAGGAATTAGACGTTCGAAAGGTGATATTCTTTGCTTCTGCCACGATGATATTCTATTTCATTCAACTTCATGGGGCATATCGATTGAAGAACTATTCAAAGATGACTCAATTGGGGAAATCGGTGTGATCGGTACACACTTTCTGCCTGCAGCTCCAATGTATTGGTGGTCATCTCCTTTTATCTCACAGTATTCCATAAATAACGACAATGGCAAAGCATCAATAAATGATACTAGAAACTATTTTAAGGGTCATATTGCAGATGTTGTTGCTGTTGATGGGGTATGCTTCTTTATACCAACAGCATTATTCTCATCTGTCAGATTTGACGATAAGACTTATAATGGCTTCCATGCCTACGATATGGATATCAGCATGCAGGTCCTGTCACTTGGCAAAAGGGTATGCGTAACTGATGTTTTGACCGTCGAACATTTCTGGTCTGAGGACTCTTTCAAGAATCAAAAATACATAGCTAAGTTGGATGATAACCTCAATCTTTTCTATCAGAAATGGAAGAATATGCTTCCTATCATGCGTGGCTTGAATGAACCTGAAATAGTCATTGACAGACTCAACAACCTCTGCATCCAGGCCTATGACGCGACTAAAGTTCGCAAGTCCAAGGCGTATCGATTGGGGCACTTGCTATTGAATCCATTCAAGATTTTCAAGTTATTTAAAACAAAATGATTCCTAAAATCATACATTACTGCTGGTTCGGCAAAGGACTGATGCCGCAGTCCCAGAAAAAGTGCATAGAAGGATGGAAGAAGTTGATGCCTGACTATGAGATTAAAAGATGGGATGAGACAACTTTTGATCTTGAGAAGTATCCGCTAGCAAAATTCGCCTGCGAAGTAAAAAAATATGCACTCGCATCAGATGTCTGCAGATATAACGTGCTGACGGAGTTCGGAGGAATCTATCTTGACACTGATGTTGATGTCTTTGAAAAATTTGACAAGTTACTTGATTGTAACTTCTTCTCAGGGTTAGAGCTATATCATGAGTTCGAGCTTGAAGGCATAGCAGAGCGTTATCTGAATGAAGATGGCTCCCCAAAGAATCCTCAAAAAGATGTCCCACACATGGAGATTCTTACATCTACAATGGCCTGCTGTCCAGGATTTGAAATGATACGTGAAATTAGGGATTACTATAATTCGGCTGAAGCCTCTCCTGAACGCGCTCTGCACTATCGGGAATGGGTTAATAACGATAGATTGGTGGCACGATATTGTGCAGCAAGAGGCTTCCGATATAAGGATGAAACCCAGCACTTCGGTGACGGAATGGTGGTTTATGGTACCGGTCTATTTGGTCATGCTTTCTGTGTCAACGAGAATTACTCGATCTCATATCATCATAATGCTGCGACATGGGATAGCGAGAGGTGGAGCCGAAGGCAGAGACGGGAGTTCTTTCTAGACAAAATCGGTTTGCTTAATGTTTACAAAAGACTTCGCCGTTTAATAAAGAAATCAAAGTGACCACTGGCACAACATATTTTCAACAGAGAGACCAGACCTTTGACATAATGAAGGGCATTGGTATCCTGCTTGTAATTACAGCACACTTCTTCAGCTGGAATCACCCTATCCTTGGAAGGAGTATAACCTCTTTTCATATGCCAATGTTCTTTATCGTAGCAGGATATTTTTCTAAATCTTACACAAATAAGGAAGATGCTATAAAGAACATTAAAAAATTTGCCAGAAGACTATTACCAGCATTCGTATTCACACAAGTCTTTCTCATATTATGGGCAATATTAATGGCCTTCACAAAAGACGAGAGCTGGAATCAAGTCATCCGACAAACCTTGTCGCTATTTTGGGCCGACCCTCATGGTCCTATGACACCGTGGGGTAAATTGACGCTTGGAGTAATCTGGTTTATTTTTGCTCTTTTCGTATCGAAAACACTTCTCCTTTTTATATCACGGCTTAAGCATTGGGCTTTGCCAGTTTCGTTCTTACTTGCGATAATCGCTATAGTGGTTCACAAAATCTTTCCTTATTCGATTTGGTGTCTCTCACTTGCTTTTACTGCACTTCCATTCGTCACATTAGGATGGTGGATCAAAACGCATCCGGTTCCTTTATGGCTGACAATCGTCTGCATCATTTGCTGGGTAATAGCTATCTTCTACTCCGAACTTGGAATGTATGACATCGAGTGGGGTTGCTACCCTCTTGATGTTCTTGGAGCATGTGGCGGCACTTACTGCCTATATCTTATCAGTCGCTTTATAAAAGACTACGCGAAGCCGCTTGTGGGTCTCCTCGCCGTTCTTGGTATCTGGTCGCTGGCAATAATGTGTTTCCATAATATTGAGATTGATTGCCATCTTGGGAATCATCTTCTGGCACTTTTCCCTTTTGATTTCCCGATATGGGGAAAATTTGTGTTTCGTTACCTATTGACCATTGCTATCGCCGGCATCGCCATAAAACTTCCAATAACAAAAAAAATATTCAGCTGATGTCTCCTCTCGTTTCCATCTTGATGCCTGTCTATAATACCGCTCCCTACCTCAAGGAGGCGATGGACAGCATGCTTTCTCAGACCTTTAAGGAATTCGAGCTGATAGTTCTCAACGACTGCTCGCCTGACAATGCCGACGAGATTCTTGATACGTACAATGACACAAGAATCGTAAGGTACAAAGGCGAGAGGAACATGGGTCTGTCGAATGTGCTCAATGCCGGGATGGATATGGCAAGGGGAAAGTACATCGCTAGAATGGACAGCGACGACATCTCTCTTCCGAACCGCCTGGAAGTTCAGGTCAAATACATGGAGGAGCATCTGGATATCGACCTCTGCTCATGCGGGATGAAGATGTTCGGGGCCAAAGACGATACATGGGTAAGGGATTCAGACCCCGAAAAGGTCAAAGTCACAGCTCTTCTCTTCTCCCCTATTCTTCATGCTTCCAGCATATGGAGAAAAGAATCTTTCGATAAGAATGGCCTTCGTTTCCGTCAGGAGATGGTCCCCGCAGAAGATTATGATATGTGGTGCCGAGCGCTTTCGAAAGGGCTGAAGCTCATAAACATCCCTGACTGTCTGTACCTGTACAGAATCAGACCGGATCAGGCGACCCAGAACACCCAAAAGACCTCCGCAAAAGAATATGAAGTAAAGAAAGACTTCTTGAAAAGCATCTTTCCTTCCGCACATGAGGAAGAGATTGAAAGCATTGCAAGACTACAGCATCTCTCAGACCCGAGAGAATTCTCGGAGATTTCAGAGCTCCTTACAAGCCTTAACAATAAATCGGACTTCTTCGACAAAGGGACTCTCAAAACCACTTTAGGGAAACGCCTGCAAACTCTTTCAGGAAAGCCTGTCAGTATGAAAGGAAAGCTAAAGTCGTTGGGACTCGACAAGTTCATTATCAAGAACTTCCGTAGAATTAATAAGATTGGCACCCTACGACTGAGAAAGCACAACCACAATAAAATCGGATTCTCTGCTATTGCATATAAAGGGGCCAATGTAAGCCTTGCTCCATCCTCTTTTCTCTGCGTCAATAGCGGTCGGCTGACTCTCAATGCAAAATGGGATAAAGCAGACCCGTTCAAGTCGCTTCTTTTCATGGCCGACGAATCCCGCCTCGAGGTCAACGGAAGTTTCGATATTTATAGCGGAGCCAAGATATACATAAATAAGGGGGCGACTCTTAGCCTCGGCTGCGGTTATATCAATCATAACCTCAACCTCAGTTGCTTTGAAAGTATCACTATTGGCAAAGGATGCGTAATAAGCGAAAATGTTACGCTTAGAGATAGTGATGACCATACTATTGCCGGCTCTTCCAAGCCGATTACGCAACCTATTGTTATTGGAGACCATGTATGGATTGGAATAAATGTGACTATCCTGAAGGGAGTTACTATCGGCAGCGGAGCTATAATCGCTGCAGGAGCAGTGGTAACCAAAGATGTTCCCGAGAATGCGCTGGTAGGAGGAGTTCCTGCAAAGGTTATAAAAACTGATGTAAATTGGTATTAGTCAGATGTTTTTTTCGATAATCATACCAGTCTACAATGTAGAGAAATACCTCCGGGAGTGCCTGGAAAGTGTTCTCTGCCAGACTTATGAGGACTGGGAAGCTATCTGCATAAATGACGGATCGACGGACGGCTCTGCTACGATTCTAGAAGAATATGCTGCAAAAGACAGCAGATTCAAGGTAATTTCACAGGCTAACGGAGGCCTTTCTGTAGCTCGTAATTCCGGTTTAGAGGCCGCTTCAGGAGACTATGTACTCTTCCTCGATAGCGATGACTATCTCGAGAAGGATACTCTCCGAATTATCGCCGATAACCTTTCTGACGAAGATCTTCTCTGCTTTAGCGGAAGACGGTTTTTCGAGGAATCTGGGGAATATGAGAAAGCTGATATCCTGCCTCAAGAAACTTTTGAGACAGGATGGGAGTATTATTCCAAGCACGCCCTAGATAAGAGGAACTTCGCCTTTGTCTGCGTCGTTCTCCGTTGTTACAGAAGAGCTTACCTTCTTGAGAATCGGCTCCGATTCAAACCGGGGATATACCATGAAGACAACATGTTCACTCCCCTTGCCTGCTACTATGCAAAGAAGGTAAAAGTCATTCCCGATGCCCTCTATGACTATAGGGTGCGGGGAAGCAGCATAATGACAACTCGAAGCCTTAAGCACAAAGAAGATATAATCTCTATTGCGAACTCTCTAGCTGCTTTCTTCGTCGAGAAGGGAGGAATTGAGAAAACAACAGTTTATAAAGCACTTACCCATCACTACCAGAGCGTTTTTGCTACTGAATCTTCCAGAAAAGAAGAAAAGCATTTGCTTTCCATGGTAGATTGGAAGATGTACAAGGCTGTTTCCAGGACCAAGGCAAGACACCGCATCCAACATCTCGCATTGAGAATCAGTCCTGCTTTGTTCCGGGTCATTTCAAAAAGATAAACCATGAGATTCTCTGTCATCATCCCACTTTACAACAAGGCTCCCTACATAGAAAAGGCGCTCCAATCTGTGTTGGAACAGACCTTCGATGATTTCGAGGTAATAGTTGTTGATGACGGGAGTAGCGACGATTCATACTCAATAGCAAAATCGGTCTTGGAAGCATCTGAGAAACCGTTTAAGCTAATCCATCAAGAGAATGCGGGTGTCAGTACGGCCCGAAATAACGGCGTTGCCGCATCACATGGTGAGTTTATTTGTTTCCTCGACGGCGACGACTGGTGGGCTCCGACTTTTCTTGAAAAGATGGACTCGCTGATTCGGGAATATCCCGAGGCAGGCATCTATGGGACCAATTATTACTATGTTAAAAATGGCCGACAGAGAGTCTGCGTCACAACCGCTGAAACTGGATATATTAATTACTGCAAGGCCTACTCTGAGAAACTTCAGATGCCTCTTTGGACAGGAGCTGTAGCCATTCCACGTATTATTTTTGATAAAATGGAAGGTTTTAGATCTAATCTTTCCTTGGGTGAAGATTTTGATCTTTGGATTAAAATAGCATTACAATACCGGGTTGCTTTTCTTAATAATCCACAATCATATTACAACCAAGATGCTGACGTGAGGTGGAGACTCGTCAGCAAGCTTCATAATCCATCATCTCATATGCTTTGGAATCTCGATTATCTTGCTGAAGAAGAAGCCAGAAACCCGGATTACAAGCATCTCGTTGACAACCTCCGTGTTTATTCATTACTCCCCTATTACCTTTCGAAAGAGTATAGAGAAACTGCGAAAAAAGAACTCGATAAAGTCGACTGGACTTCTCAAGATGCTAAAACCCGTCGACAATACAGTCAGCCGATAGCACTACTTAAGGCAAAGATGGCCTTCCGGAAATGCGGCTCTGCTGTCAAACGATGGATACTAAGACACATATGATACCCAAAATCATCCACTACTGCTGGTTCGGCCGCGGTCCGATGCCGGAGCTTGCCATCAGGTGCATAGAGTCATGGCACAAGTACATGCCGGACTATGAGTACAAGCTCTGGAACGAGGACAACTTCGATGTCAACAGCACCCCCTATACAAAGGAGGCCTACGAGGCGAGGAAGTTTGCCTTTGTGAGCGATGTTGTCAGATTAAAGGTACTGAAACAATACGGCGGTATTTATTTTGATGTAGATTTTGAGGTATATAAACCTTTTGACAACTTATTGAACTATAAAGCCTTTGCCGGATTTGAAGGCAGTAAGCATAACCCTGTCATGATGGGAGTAATCGCCTCAGTAGCAGAAGGAGAATGGGTCTCAGAACAGCTTGACTTGTACGAGAACAGGCATTTTATAGTTGATGGTGCTCCTGATCTTACAACTAATGTCACATTTATCAGTCGCCACATGGCTCAGAAAGGGTTCACTCCAAACGGAAAAGAGCAGGAATATCTTGATCTTCATATATTTCCTGTGGACTATTTCTGCCCTAGGCTTACAACAGGTGAATACCTCTGGACTGAAAACACCTATTGCCAGCCAATCAGCAACGAATCCTCCTGGTCTAAAAAGACTCTAAAGGGCAAGCTTTTCAGCATTCTTCCCTCTTCTGTGAGAATTGCTTTAATTAAAACAAAAAGAAAAATAATAGGATAGCGCCCCATGATCCCATACTTTCCTAAACAGATTTCATACCGAGCAATCATTGTATACCTGGCTGCTCTATTATCTATAAGCATCTTTTACTCCAACTACGCTATGAGTTTCGGCTACATGGCAGCTGGTCTGCTATGCGTTGCTGGATTCTTCCTAGCCACAACGGAGTGGAGCAGAAGCGCAAGGGCACTTCCAGAGAAACAATTTCTGACGCATGTATTTGTTGTCGCAGTCGCTCTTAGGCTGATTTGGGTCGTCTTTTCTTATTTCTATTACTCTAGGATTACAGGAGCCCCTTTTGAATTTGCAGCCGCAGACTCCATTGGGTATCACGAAGACGCAGAGTGGATGGCTGCGGAAGGCTGGGAGATGACCAGATACTACTTATTTGAATCTGGATTCAAGGGGCCATCTGATACCGGCTATCCGCTATATTTAACTGTAATTTATAAGATATTCGGGCCGCATATTATTATTCCGCGTATCATTAAGGCGCTCTTGAGCGCATATATGTGCATATTGATATACAAAATATGCCTGCGCACCTTCGACGAATCGGTTGCAAGGATGGCCGCAATTATGTGCTGCCTGATGCCTAACCTTATCATCTACTGCGGTTATCACCTCAAAGAGACGGAGATGCTTTTCTTGGAAGTTCTTTTCCTGGAACGCACAGACTACCTTCTGAGAGCAAAAAAATGGAATTTTGTCAACATTATTATTCCTATGCTTTTAGCCGGGAGTTTGTTCTTCTTCCGAACGGTCATGGGAGCTGCTTGTGTATTCTCATTCCTGACATCTGTCCTCATTATCAATACCCCCAGCATGAAAAAAGGATGGAAGCGGACTGCGATTATAGTTTGGGGACTTGCAGCTGCGCTCGTTGCAGGAGGAGGAACGGTTATGACAGAGATTGAGGGAGTCTGGGAAGACAGGGATGAGCAAGCCACAGCAAAACGAGAATTTCAAACTCTTCGAGGCAACCAATGGGCCAAATACGCAACAGGTACAGTCATGGCTCCAATGGTTGTTGTTCTCCCCTTCTCGACAATGATTGATGTTGATGAGCAGTACGGCCAGCAGGAAAAACATGGAGGCAACTTTGTTAGAAACTTCATGGGTATATTCGCTCTTCTTGCCATCTACGAAGCTTTCAGAAGAAAACAATGGAGGAATTTCGCACTTATCGGATCCTTCGTAATTGCCTATCTTGGAGTTATTTCCCTCAGCGGATTCAGTAATGCGGAACGATTCCTTCTACCAGGACTTCCTTGCCTGATTATGATGTGGGCATACGGAGTATCGACACTAAGAGAGAAGACTTGGAAACTGGTAACTCCATGGTGCGTAATAGTTTTTGCAATGGAATTCGCCTGGGCATTCTTCAAGCTCGGCAGCCGTGGATTATTCTAATTAACCAGCGACAATGATAAGACTTCTAACTATAATCGGAGCTCGTCCGCAGATAATCAAGGCTGCAGCAATCTCCAGAGCCATTAAGAACCATTTCTCCGATAAGATTGAGGAGAAGATTCTCCATACCGGTCAGCATTATGATGACAATATGTCGAAGGTATTCTTCGATGAACTCGGGATACCGGCACCGGACTATAACCTTGGGGTCGGCTCCGGCAAGCATGGAGAACAGACTGCCAAAATCATCGTAGGAGTCGAGGAAGTACTTCTATCTGAGCACTTTGACGGTGTCATAGTCTATGGAGACACCAACTCCACCCTCGCCGCCGCCGTTGCAGCATCAAAGCTCCATATACCTCTTTTCCATATCGAAGCCGGCCTCCGTTCATTCAACATGACCATGCCGGAAGAGATCAACAGAATCGTCTGCGATCAGCTCTCGTCAATCCTTTTCGCTCCTACAGAAACAGCCATCGACAACCTCCGAAAGGAGGGCTTCATGACTAGCCCTGCACAATT
>Ga0256405_10006576_pt1 | contig 18437 bp, 17 predicted proteins | sample RumenRJG_02DNA_FD_189096 | JGI IMG/M metagenome (GOLD analysis project Ga0256405, IMG submission 189096) | Bovine rumen microbial communities from Lethbridge, Alberta, Canada - RJG_02 | ecosystem: Host-associated > Mammals > Digestive system > Stomach > Rumen | place: Canada: Alberta... | reverse complement strand
CGAATGGTAGTTCCCCCAATGGTAGACCGCACGCGGCGCGGGGTCATAGTCCGGAAAACGGAAAGGATAGTGGGTGAGTTGAGAGTGGGTGAGTGAGGGAGTCGGCAAATTAACTCCTCCACTCCACCAATCTCCACTCCAACACTTCTCCCTCTCCCGCCGGGCGCTTAATCAATGTAGCATCAACGCTACACGTCGTTCCCACAAAATACGACCAAATATTTTATCCAGAACGACATGTAAGTGATGATGCGCTCAGCTGGGCGCATTGTCTTTTCACGTATTCTGGATAGGCCTTTGGTCGGGCTTCGAGAGAGTGCATGAACGAGACGTGCGCTCTTTTTTCATGCATGCGAGGCGGTCTCTGCGGCGGTATTTGCGCAGTGGGAAGCGTTGTTGGAGACATGGCTGATTCGCAGATAAAATCACGCGAGAGGGTTCGCGCACACGGCGAGGTGTTTACGGCCGAGCGCGAAGTAAAGGCGATGTGCGATCTCGTGAAGGAGGAGACCGAGCGCATTGACTCGCGTTTTCTTGAGCCTGCATGTGGCGACGGCAATTTCCTCGCCGAGATACTGCACCGCAAGCTGGCGGTCTGCGACAAGCGCTATGGCGGGGCCGTTGCCGACTGGGAGAAGTATTCGTTCCTCGCCGTCACGAGTCTCTACGGCATTGACATTCTCGCCGACAACGTCGTTGCGTGCCGAGAGCGGCTATTCGGGATTTGGAGGGAATGTTATTTAGCCGCAAAGAACGCAAAGAGCGCAAAGGATGAAGGCTGTGGAATTGAGACGGTAATAAGATTTGTTCTGGGGAAAAACATTCTCTGCGGGAACGCGCTCTCGATGAAGCGGGTGAACGAAAAGGGCGAAGACCTTGAGGCGCCGATTGTCTTCACCGAGTGGAACTTCGTGACGGGCGATCTCGTGAAGCGGCGCGAGTTCCGCTTTGACCAGTTGCAACGACGCGAGGAAGATCTGCTTTTCGCATGGGCCGAACAGAATCAGGCGTTTGTCCCTACACCGATCAAGGAGTGGCCGCCCATCGATTTTAGGGAACTTGTCTCGTGCGGTGATGCAGAGTCGCAGAGAGGGGGATAAATGTAATGAGCCGTGTAGAACATGTAGATCGTGTAGAACGCGTTAGTTACAATCCTGACGTCTTGAGCTGTCTCGCAAATCTGTCGAACGACGAGGTCTTTACGCCGCCCGCCGTGGTGAACCAGATGCTCGACCTTCTGCCGCAGGAGCTTTTCGCGAGCCCGAAGACGAAGTTCCTCGATCCAGCGACGAAGAGCGGCGTCTTCCTGCGCGAGATCACGAAACGGCTTATCAAGGGGCTGGAAAACGAGATCCCCGACTTGCGTGCGCGCGTTGACCACATTTTGCAAAATCAGGTCTTCGGCATCGCGACGACGGAGCTTACGTCCCTTGTCGCGCGGCGTTCACTCTATTGCTCGAAGTATCCCAACTGCAAGTATTCAGTTTCAAAGTTCGATACGGTCGAGGGGAACATCCGCTTCCGTTCGTTGAAGCACACATTCGTCAACGGCCGCTGCAAATGGTGTGGCGCAAGCGCTTCGCAGTTCGACCGCGACGCATCGCTCGAATCCCACGCCTACGAGTTCATCCACACATCCAACCCCGAGGAGATTTTCAACATGAAGTTCGACGTAATAATCAGCAACCCACCGTATCAGATGAATACTGGGGGAAGTAAATCGCAAGCAGTTCCGATTTATAATCTATTCGTTGAGCAGGCTATAAAGATGAAGCCACACTATTTGGTGATGATCATCCCCGGGCGCTGGTATTCGGGTGGAATGGGGTTGGATGAGTTTCGCACAATAATGTTGAATAATCATCATGTCAAAGTGTTAGTCGATTACCCAAATGCTGAAGAGTGCTTCTCTGGTGTGGAAATCAGAGGTGGTGTTTGCTATTTCCTGTGGGATCGTGAGTATAGTGGAGAATGCCTTGTTAGCAATATTGTTGGGGGAGGGAAAAACGAGATGAGACGACATTTGGATGAATTTCCGGTGTTTGTCAGATGGAATTCAGGACTAAGAATCATACAGCGAATCACTTCGCTGAAGGAGGACCCCATGTCGATGATTGTGTCATCGGTTAGTCCATTTGGATTGGCAACATCTTATTGTGGTGAAGACACTAAATTCAACGGGGCCATAACCTTATACTCTAGTAAAGGTATAAGTTATCTCAACGAGAAAGCCATTGATTTGCGAAACCCATATCTTAGAAAATACAAGGTTATGTTTACCAGGCCAATATCGGGGAATATGGAAACACCACCTTTTAAAGTTATTGCACTTTTGGATGTGTTAAAACCTTATGAAGTATGTACCCATACATATTTGGTCGCAGGATGCTTTGATAATAAGAGAATGGCCGAAAATCTTAGAAGTTATTTGCGCACTAAGTTCGCTCGATTCTTACTTGCATTGAGCATATCTGGAATGGATATTTCTCGAGAGAAATTTAGATTTGTCCCGCTTCAGGACTTCTCCAAACCGTGGACAGACGAAGAACTCTACAAGAAGTACAAACTCACGGATGAAGAGATTGAGTTTATTGAGAGCATGATCAAACCGATGGAGTAAAGGCGTGGTAAAGGAACGTTGTAAAAAGTGTGCGTTATGCGGGAGTGCTGAACGACCGCTTGTAAAATCGCATATAATTGCAAAAGGGCTACTTGAATTAAATCAAGAGACAGGGCATTCTTTTGCATATATCGACACTACAGGCAAATTAGCTAGGCGCAGAGATGGATTATTCCTCGATAGGATTACATGTCGCGGTTGCGAGGATAAAATCTTTACGCCGTTGGATAATTATGCCATTAAAATATTCCGAAATGGTAAGATGAAAACCATTGTCGATGAAACGGATGGTGTGCGAACATATAAATTCGATGATTGCAATCGTCATGATTTAAGAGCCTTCTTTGCATCTTTGACTTATAGGTTTGCGTTAGGATGCGATTATATTCCAGAGGCTAGTAATGTCGTTGTTGATGGTTGGCTTTCTAAATTGCAAGATGATCTGCAAAATTGGCAAACGGCAGAGTTTGATTATGTGGATGCTCTGTGCGTTGAGTTTCGTGGCATTGATGCTAATTCATTTAAGGTTCCGCAAAAGATGTCAATTGGCGATGAGTGTAAGGGGTTTATGATTGATATCCCTCATTGGAGATTTTTCATTTCTATTGGTAATCAACATCATCCATTTGTTCGACAGTTATTTAATAAGGGTCATGTTGAGGCTCCGTTATATTCCTTGTCGGCTACATTTAAGGAGTTTCCCCTGTGTTATTGCAGTGTAGACTTTTCATCCGATAGGTTTAACGACCTTATTGATACTATAGAGGCGTATAATCGAAATTCTCAAAATGGCAGAAGAGTTTATGTACAATAAAATTTCAATTGGCCTTTTTGAGCGCGGACGCGCTCGCTGGCAGGACCCTTCAAGGCGGCGCAGGGGAAGGCGCGCGCGCTGGCAGGACGCTTCAAGGCGGCGGGGCTACGCCTCAACGCCGGGGAGGGTGGTGATGGCGAGGTCGATCATTTCATGACAGCGTTCGTACAGCTCTTTTCGTGTCGGTTGGCGTGTGCTCGCCTCGTAGAGCGAGAGAAAGAGCATGCGGCCTTGGGCGCAGAAGCGCTCTTTGTCGCGGGTCGGGTGCCAGCGAGGGGAAAATCCTTCAGGCGAGAGCACGATGAGTTTTCCGCCAACCTTGGCGATTGCGTTGCCGCAAGCCTTTTCGAGCGGGCTCATGAAGGTGGAGAGCCCTGCGCCGCCGGGGCCGATTCGCGCGGCGGCTTCGAGCGCGGAGTTCCAAGCGTCGCTGCCTTGGGCGGTGGCACGGTGTCCCTTGAAGGGCGTTATGACGGGCTGGCGCAATATTTCGGGGTTGCCGTAGGCGAACCACTTGCGGCCGAGAAACTCGACCGCCTCGACGCGCTGAAAGAAGCGGGCGTTGGCCTTGCGCGCCCAGGCGCGGGCGGCGTTTTCGCGAATGTAGCGGCGAAAAGCGGCGAGCTGTCCGTCGCGTTTCACGATCCAGTCATGCCAGGTGGGCTCGAAGATGTCGCGCGGCTTCGCGCGACACTGCGCAGACGCGCAGTTTGCAAAACCCTCGCTCGCGGAGTTTGCGGCAGAAGGGTTCTGCTTGTCGGCGGTCTCGCCGACAGTCTCCCAATACGCGGCTCTGAGGGCTTTCGAGAGCTGGCTTACCAACACGCCAAGGGCTACGCGGTCTGGCGTGGGCTTTATCTTCATCATCAGATGAAGGTGGTCGGGCATGATGGCGAAGGGCGAGATTTCGTCGAGGCATCGCCATTTGAGATGAAAGGCTTTTATGACCTTGACGAAGGCTCGCGTAAGATCGTTTTCGACGAGGCCATTCGGCCCGATTCGGGAAAACGCTTCAAGCCCCTTAAGCCGCTTAAGGGTCACCATATAGAAGTATGGCGATTTGTAATCGAAACCTTTGAGGCGAATCATGGTGATATTTTACCAAATTATTGCGAAAGGAGCGCGGCATGAACGACGCTGATTTCTTCCCGGCGCGGCCTGACGTCGAGCCGATGATCTACGCCTATGAGGAGAAGAACCCCCGCTATGCTGGAATGCTCAAGGTAGGCTTTGCCTCGACGGGCGTCGAGCGTCGTGTCGCGGAGCAGTTCCCCGTCCTTAAGCCGGGTGAGGGGAAACCCTACCGCATCGTCTTTTCGGGGAGCGCGATGTACCCTACGGGCGGAAGCTTCCGCGACCACGCCGTCCATGCGATGCTCGAGCGCATGGGCTTCCCTCGCCTCAAGGCGGATGGCCGGAAGACGGAGTGGTTCAACTGCGGCGTTGCAGATGTTCGCGCCGCGTGGCTGGCCGTCCGCCGACGCATGGACAACGTCGAAACGCGTACGCAGGACTTCGCGATGCGTCCCGAGCAGCGTGAGGCCGTGTCCAAGACGGTAGCTTACTTTGCCTCTGCCAATAAGGAGCGGCGCGTGCGGCGCGCGCCGCGCTTCCTGTGGAACGCTAAGATGCGCTTCGGCAAGACCTTCGCCGCCTACCAGCTCGCGAAGGCGATGGGGGCTAAGCGCGTCCTTGTGCTGACGTTCAAGCCGGCAGTCAAGACGGCGTGGCGCGAGGACCTGACTACGCACGTCGACTTCGAGGGCTGGCAGTTCATCTGCCGTCCGCAGACGGGTGACGCGCCCTCTGCCGACGAGCAGTACCGCCGCGCCGACAAGCGGCGTCCGATAGTCTGCTTCGGGTCATTCCAGGACTTCCTTGGCTACAATCGAGAGACGGGCGGCATAAAGCCGACCAACGAATGGGTGCACGAGATCAACTGGGACCTCGTTATTTTCGACGAGTATCATTTTGGTGCATGGCGCGACTCCGCGAAGCGGCTTTTCGAGATGGACGAGGAGGACGTGGAGGGCGAAATCGACGACAGCGCGGCGGATCGTCTTGACGAAACATGGCTGCCGATCACGGCGCGGCACTACCTGTATTTGTCCGGGACGCCGTTCAGGGCAATTGGCTCCGGCGAATTCATCGAGGATCAGGTCTACAACTGGACGTATTCGGACGAGCAGCGAGCGAAAGCAGAGTGGAAGGGCGCGGACAATCCCTACGAAACGCTGCCGCAGATGGTGATGCTCACCTATCGGCTCCCCGACTCTATCCAGCGCATCGCGAAGCAGGGCGAGTTCGACGAATTCAGCCTAAACGAATTCTTCGCTGCGAAGGGACGTGGCGGGGAGGCGAAGTTTGTCCATGAGGATTATGTGCAGAAGTGGCTCGATCTCATTCGCGGTTCGTACCTTGAGACAACGACCGACGAGCTTAAGCTCGGGAAGGGACGTCCCGCGATGCCGTTTGCGGATGCACGGCTACTGGGAATCTTCTCGCATACGTTGTGGTTTCTGCCGGACGTCGCGAGCTGCCATGCGATGGCCAATCTCCTTGCCGCGCGGCAGAATGCGTTTTACCGCGCCTACAAGGTAGTCGTCTGCGCGGGTGCGTCTGCAGGCGTGGGTGCGGCGGCGCTTGAGCCCGTGGAGGAGGCGATGGACGATCCGCTCAAGACGCGGACGATTACGCTTTCCTGCGGCAAGCTCACGACAGGCGTGACCGTGAGGCCTTGGTCCGGCGTCTTCATGCTGCGGAACCTCAAGAGCCCGGAGACATATTTCCAGACGGCGTTTCGTGCGCAGAGTCCGTGGACGGCGGAGAACGATGTGGGCGGGAGAGAGAACCTCAAGCGAGTCTGCTATGTCGTCGACTTTGCGCTCGACAGGGCATTGCGGCAGATAGCCGACTATGCCTGCCGCCTGACGGTCGAGGAGCACAATCCCGAGCGGAAGGTGGGCGAGTTCATCAAATTCCTGCCCGTGATCGCCTATGACGGCAGCTCCATGAAAAGCGTCGACGCGGGAGAGATTTTGGATATCGCGATGTCCGGGACGAGTGCAACGCTGCTGGCGCGGCGCTGGGAGTCTGCGCTCCTCGTGAACGTCGACAACGACACGCTTAGGCGGCTCATGGCGAACGAGCGCGCGATGGCGGCGTTGATGCGGATCGAGGCGTTTCGCGCCCTCAGGGGCGACATCGAGACGATTATCAACAAGTCCGAGCACGTCAAGAACGCCAAGAGCCGCGAAGGGGCTCTGACAAAGAAGGAGAAGGCAGAGCTTTCGGCTGAGGAAAAGGAGTTTAAGTCAAGGCGGCGGGAGATTCAGGAGAAGCTCATCAAGTTTGCGACGCGGATACCCGTGTTCATGTATTTGACGGATTATCGTGAATACTGTTTAGAGGATGTAATCACACAGCTTGAGCCGCGTCTTTTCAAGAAAGTGACGGGGCTTGACGTCGCCGACTTCAACCTCCTTTGCTCGCTCAATGTGTTCAACGCATCGCTCATGAATGACGCCGTATACAAGTTCAAGCGATATGAAGACGCCTCGCTTGAGTATACCGGGCTTCAGTCATGTCATGAAGGTGAGGATGTAGGGCTCTACAACACGGTTCTCTCTGCAAGTGACTATGCCGAGCTTGGTCGGCAGCAACGAGCATCTATGAGATAGTGTCGTCGACTCGACAGTTGAAAATGATGCAAAATGTATCCATAGTTGTCGCGCGGCAGATGTGCCGCGTGAAATGGTATAATACCGACGTAGCGAATGAAACACTTGTTAATAGTCTTGTGTTTGGGCCTGTTGGTCCCCCGTTGCTCGGATATGCGGGCGCATGATGCAGAAAGATGGTGCGTCTCCATGATTCTACACGATCTACACGTTCTACACGGCTAAAAATACACCACGAAAATCTCTGCTACTCTGCGTCTTTGCGTCTCTGCGTTAAAAAAGAATCGCAGTTTGCCCCTCTGACGCATTCGCCGCAATTTTGGTATAATTACCTTCTATGGCGCAGCAGCAGCTATTCGCGGACGAATACAAGGTGAACCTCGACGTGTTCGAGGGGCCCCTTGACCTGCTGCTGTACCTGATACGCCGCGAGGAGCTCGACATCTACGACATCCCGATCGAGCACATCACCGCGGAATACATGAAGTTCATCAACGAGGCCCGCGAGATGAACCTCGACATCGCGGGCGAGTTCATCGTGATGGCGGCGACGCTGATGGTCATAAAGTCGCGCATGCTCCTGCCCGTCGACAGGCGTACCGTGAACGAGGACGGCAACGAGGAGTGGGTGGATCCGCGTCTCGACCTCGTGAGGCAGCTCATCGAGTACAAGAAGTTCAAGGACGCGGCGATACGCCTCGAGACGATGGAGGCGCTGCAGGCCGACAGCTTCGACTACGGCGGCGGCCGCCCCAAGTTCGAGAAGACCGCCGCCGACGCGCGCGGGGCGCTCGCGAACCTCGACCTCAACGACCTTTTGACGGCGTTCCAGGAAGTGCTCGCGAGGGCGAACGAGATCCCGCACGAGGAGCTGAAGGGCATACGCTTCTCGGTGCCGGAGAAGATGGACTACGTCCTCGAGCGCGCCAGGAAGGAGGGTCAGGTGTCGTTTGTCACGCTCTTCCGCGAGGACGCGCCGAAGGGAGAGGTGATAGTCACGTTCCTCGCGCTCCTCGAGCTTCTGCGCCAGCACCGCGTCATCGTCTACCAGAACGCCGCGTTCCACGAAATCACGATCCTCCCGTCGAAGGAGGAGCCCGACGACAAACCGCTTGAAAGGCCCGACGACTATGAGTGAACAGGTCAAGATTCCGCTTCCGCGCAGTCTCCAGGAGATCGTCGGCGCGCTTCTCTTCGCGAGCCAGGACCCGCTTTCCGCGAGCGAGCTGCGCGACGCGGTGCGCGCCGTGGAGCCGGAGGAAGGCGAGAACGCCGAGGTGATGGACGTCTACAAGACGTGCACTTCGCGCGAAATCGACGAGGCCATAAAGGGTCTCGGAAAGGCGCTTGAAGTCGCGGGGTGCGGCTTCAGGCTCGTCTGCACCGGCGGCATGTACAGGCTCCAGACGGTGCCGAGCTGCGGCAGGTATGTCCGCGCCATGCTCAAGCTCGACCGCCCGAGCCGCCTTGGCCGCGCGTCCCTTGAGACGCTTGCGATAATCGCATACCGCCAGCCCATAACGAAGAGCGAGATAGAGGACATACGCGGCGTCGACGTCACGGCGAACATAAAGACGCTGATGGATCTCCAGCTGATCCGCCTCGTCGGGCGGTCGGAGCTTCCCGGGCATCCGTTCCTCTACGGCACGACGCAGATCTTCCTCGACCACTTCGGCATATCGAGCCTGCAGCAGCTCAACGAGCTCGACCCGACGCTGCAGAGGTCTAATCCGCGGCTCAAGGCCGAGCAGTACAAGCGCGTCGAGAAGAAGACCGAGCTTGAGAAGGCGGCCGAGGAAGCGGCCAAGGATGAGGGGGTTGTTGAGGGTGAAGGTGAAGGCAAAGGCGAGGGTGAAGGTGATGGTAAGGGTGAGGGTGTAGGTGAAGGTATTGTTGAGCGTGCAGGTGAAGGTGAAGGCGAGGCGGTTGACAAGGGGGCGCCTGCCGAAGACGACGACTTTTTCATCGACGATACGCCGGATGAATTCGACGACGACGATGACGAGGATGAAGACGAGGAAGACATCGACGAGGAGGATGAGAATGAAGATGACGACGAGTAGAGCAGTCGCGATCTTCGCGCTCTCGTGCCTTGCGGCGTGCGATTCGCGCACGGCCGCCGACTTCAGGCAGGAGCGCGCGAGCCGCCAGTACCAGTCGGCGATGGACGACTACACCGCGGGCCGCCTTGACGCCGCCATGAACGGCTTCGAGAAGGTCCTGCGCTCCGATCCCGGCAACACGAGCGCGAGGTTCCAGCTCGCGTGCCTGCAGCAGGACAGCCGCCATGACAACCTCGGCGCGTTCTGCAACTACCGCGAATACCTCCTCCAGGCGCCCGACAGCGACAAGGCGAAGATGGCGAAGGAGCGGCTCGCGATATGCGAGCGTGCCGTCGCGGAGGAACTCGCGAAAAAGCTGAACCTAATAGGCGACGCCGCGATCGCGGAGGAGATAGAGCTCGCCCGCAAGGAGCTCGCGGAAACGAAGAAGGTGCGCGACCAGCTCGTCGAAAAGCTCAAGGAGACGGTGGAAAGGGCCTCCGGGCTGCAGAGCGAGAACGAGCGTCTCAGGAAGCTTCTCGCGTCGCTTGGCGGCGAGGGGTCGGAACCACGGGAGAAGGCCGACATCGTGTCGTCCGTGAAGGATCTTCTCGACGACGAGCCAGACGCTCCGGCCGTCTCCGCTCTCGACGAGGCGAAGGCGCTCAACGACCTCGCCGAGGCCGACGACGGCGAAACGGCCTCCGCGTCTTCCCTTCTTCCGGTCCAGGCGGCGGACGCGAAGGACAAGAAGCGAGCCGAGGAGGAGGCGAAGAAGAAGGCGAAGGCTGCGCAGGACGAGAAGAAGAACGCGATTCCCGATACATATGTCGTGCAGGAGGGCGACACGCTCTACAAAATCGCCCTGCGCTTCTACGGCAGGACCTCGGCGTGGAAGCTGATCCGCGAGGCGAACAAGGAGTCCATCTCCACCGACGGCCGTGTCAGGACGGGGCAGACGCTGAGGCTTCCGAAATGAGCTCGATACACACATCCATAGTCGGCGACGCTCACGCCTACACTCGCTCCAAGGTTCCCTGGCGGCTTGACGCGTACCGTGATGCCAGCGGGGAGACGTCCGGCGGCGTCAGGTTCGGCTGGAAGCTCTACCACTACATCTCCGGCGGCGGCATGCGCACGTTCGGGCGTACCGTCCAGCAGGAGGAGCTGAATGCGAAGCAGAACCGCTTCCTCTTGGCGGCGGCGGCCGCGGCGGCGCTGTGGCTGGCGCTGCTGCTGTGGTGACACAACATTGGTAGGGTCCGCTCTCCGAGCGGACCGCGGGCGTTTCGGAGAAACGCCCCTACCAGAAAGGTGACGAATGGTAAATGCAAAGGAGAACAAGAGAATGAAGACAAAAATCACGACAGTCCTGTTTGTCGCGGCGCTCGCGGCGGGGACGGCTTCCGCGCAGGCAGTGTCCGGCGCGGGGCGCGATGCGTTCCTGAAGCAGCAGGCGGTGGCCGAGATGCAGCGGGTGTCGGCGCAGGTCGATGTACTCGCCACGAACCAGGAGGAGCTTTCCGACAGGATCCGCAGGACGGAGGCGATGAAGTCGGAGATCGAGAGCCTCCGTGCCGAGGTCGCGGCGCTCAAGGGAACCATCGCGGAGCTTAGGCGCGAGATGCAGGGTGTGCGCGGCGAAATCGTGCAGGATCTCTCGAAGAAAATCGCCTCGATGCAGCCGCCGGCGCAGAAACAGACGTCCGGTTCCGCGTCGAAGCCTCGTCCGACCGGCCCATGCTACGAATACACCGTCCAGCAGGGCGACACGCTTTCGCTCATCGCAAAGGCGTTCGGCTCGACGGTGCAGAAGATCAAGGATATGAACGGGATGAAGAGCGACGCCCTCAGAATCGGGCAGAAGATCAACGTTCCAAAGGAGTAGTCTGTAAACAGGAGCAGAACGATGTTCAAGTCGGTATCAAACAAGGTCGCCTTCCCGAAGATGGAGGAGGAGATCCTCTCGTTCTGGGAGAAGGACGGGACTTTCAAGAAGTCGCTGAAGAAGAACGAAGGCAAGGAGCGCTACAAGTTCTACGACGGGCCTCCCTTTGCGACGGGACTGCCGCACTACGGGCACTTGCTCGCGGGCACGATCAAGGACATCGTGCCGCGCTACCAGACGATGCGCGGAAAGTACGTCGAACGACGCTTCGGCTGGGACACCCACGGTCTTCCGATCGAGGCGCTCGCGCAGGAGGCGCTCGGCGTCGCGGGTGCGCCCGAAATCAAGAAGCTCGGCGTCGACAAGTTCAACGAGCAGTGCCGCTCGATGGTGCTCAAGTACGTCGGCGAATGGCGCAAGACCGTAACGCGCATGGGCCGCTGGGTCGACTTCGACAACGACTACAAGACGATGGACTTCGGCTTCATGGAGTCGGTGTGGTGGGTCTTCAAGCAGCTCTGGAACCAGGGCCGCGTCTACCGCTCCCACCGCATCATGCCGTATTCCTGGAAGCTTTCGACGCCGCTCTCCAACTTCGAGGCCGGCTCGAACTACAAGGACGTCCAGGACCCGACTGTGACGTGCCGCGTCCGCGCCACGTCAGTTAAGAGTGAAGAGTTGAGAGTTAAGAGTGGGGAGAGCACCGTCTACTTCCTCATCTGGACGACGACTCCATGGACGCTTCCCGAGAACCTCGCGATCTGCACCGGCGCGAAGATCGACTATGTCGCGGTGCGCGACGTGACTGACGACGCGCGGCCTGTCTACGTCATGGCCAAGGCGCGCCTTCCTTTCATCTTCAAGAAGGAAGAGCAGTACGAGCTCGTCTGGGAAGGGAAGGGCGACGCCCTGAAGGGTTCCGAGTACGAGCCGCTTTTCCCGTACTTCGCCGACAAGCGCGCGGAGGGCGCGTTTCGCGTCCTCAACGACGACTACGTCACGACCGACGACGGCGTCGGCATCGTCCATATCGCCCCAGCCTACGGCGAGGACGACTTCCGCGTCTGCAAGGAAGCGGGCGTGACGGCCTTTGCCGATCCGCTCGACGACGCCTGCGCGTTCACCGACGCGGTTCCCGAATACAAGGGCCGCTTCTGCAAGGACTGCGACAAGGACATCATCAAGCGCCTCAAGGCCGAGGGGAAGCTCGTCCACCAGGCGACGATCGTCCACTCCTATCCTTTCTGCGACCGCACCGACACGCCGCTCATCTACCGCGCGATCGACGCGTGGTACGTCCGCGTAGAGGACCTCCACGAGCGCCTCGCGAAGAACAACGCGGGCGTGCACTGGACGCCCGACTATGTGGGCGAGAAGCGCTTCGGCAACTGGCTCGAGGAGGCACGCGACTGGAACATTTCCAGAAACCGCTTCTGGGGCAGCTGCATCCCCGTGTGGGTCAACGACGACGACCCGTCGGACATGATCTGCGTCGGCTCCGCAAAGGAGCTTGAGGAGCTTTCGGGCGAGAAGGTGACCGACCTCCACAAGCACTTCATCGACAAGATCGTCATCAGGAAGGACGGCAAGACCTACCACCGCACGCCCGAGGTGCTCGACTGCTGGTTCGAGTCGGGCTCGATGCCGTATGCGCAGCAGCACTACATGGGCGAGGCCGCCGCAGGCGGCGACCATGGGCGGGGTGCGGGGACGCCAGAGTCCCCGTCCGTTTCCGACTTCTTCCCCGCCGACTTCATCGCCGAGGGGCTTGACCAGACGCGCGGCTGGTTCTACACGCTAATGGTGCTCGGCACGTGTCTCTTCGACAAGAGCCCCTACAGGAACGTCATCGTCAACGGGCTCGTTCTCGCGGAAGACGGCAAGAAGATGTCGAAGCGCCTCAAGAACTACCCCGATCCGACGAAGATGCTCGACACCTACGGCGCCGACGCGATTCGACTCTACATGATCTACTCGCCTGTCGTCCGCGCCGAGAACCTCAAGTTCTCCGAGAACGGCGTCAAGCAGCTCATGCGCGACCTCCTGATTCCGTGGTGGAACGCGTACTCCTTCTTCGTCACCTACGCGAACGTAGACGGGTTCAATGACGCGGAAGTCGTCTATCCCGAGTCGGACAACGTTCTCGACAAGTGGATCGTCTCTTCGATGGAAACTCTCATCGCCGACGTTACGGCGGCGATGGACGCCTACGACCTGCAGCGCTCGGTGAGGCCGTTCGTCAAGTTCGTCGAGGACCTGACCAATTGGTACATCCGCCGCTCGCGCCGCCGCTTCTGGAAGTCCACGAACGACGGCGACAAGCTCTGCGCGTACAGGACGCTCCGCTACGTCCTCGTCCAGCTCTCGAAGGTCGCGGCTCCATTCACTCCGTTCATCGCCGAGGAGATATACACCAACCTCAGGGGCGCGAACGACCCGGAGTCCGTCCACCTATGCGACTTCCCGACGGCAAACGCCGCCGCGCGCGACCTCGCGCTCGAGAAGCGCATGGCCGCCGTCCAGACCGTCGTCGAGCTCGGACGCCGCTTGAGGGCCGACAACGACCTCAAGGTGCGCCAGCCGCTCAGCGCCATACGCGTCGCCGGTGCGGACGTGAAGGGGCTTGAAGACCTCATCATGGACGAGCTCAACGTCAAGAAGGTCGAATATGTCTCCGACGAGACCGAGCTCTGCGACGTCAGCTACAAGGCGAACTTCAAGACGCTGGGCAAGAAGTGCGGATCGAAGATGAAGGCAGTCGCCGCCGCTATCGCTGGCCTTGGAACGGACGGGGGCTCGGGCGCCCCCGCACCCTGGCCCAAGGTGATCGAGGGCGTTGAAATCGCCCTCGACGACGTCATTATTACCCGATCTCCCAAGGCCGGGCTTGTCGTTGCGTCCGAGGGCGCCACGGTCGTCGCGCTCGAGACGACGCTTACGCCAGAACTCGTCGCAGAGGGCCTGGCGCGCGAGTTCGTCAGCCACGTCCAGGCGATGCGCAAGGAGGCCGACTTCGAGGTCACGCAGCGCATTGCGCTCAGGGTCGAGGCCGATGCCGAGATGCGCGCCGCGCTCGAGGCCCACCGCGGCTACGTGACGGGCGAGACGCTCGCCCTTGCGCTCGACTTCGGCGAAGTCTCCGCGGAGGCGACCGACCTCAACGGCCACGCCGTGAAGATCGCCGTCGCGAAGGCGGAGCCCTGAAACGCGGATAGAAGGGGACTTAAATGGCGAACATAAGCTGGACGGCGGTTGCGCTTCTCTTCGTCTCGAACCTGGTCATGCTGTACGCGTGGTACGGGCATCTCAGGACGATGGCCGGCGCGCCGGTCTGGGCTGTCGTGCTTGTTTCGTGGGCCATCGCGCTCGTCGAGTACTGCTTCATGATCCCCGCGAACCGCATCGGCTCGAAGACGATGACCCTGGAGCAGCTGAAGATCGTCCAGGAGGCGGTCGCGCTCCTCGCGTTCGTGCCGTTTTCGGTTCTCGTCATGCGCCAGCCGATCGGCTGGAACTACGCGGCTGCGGCCGTCTGCATCTTCGCGGCGGTGTTCTTCATATTCTGGAAGTGAAACGAAACGACTGGAGACAGCGAATGAGAAAACTTCCCTTTGACAAGGAGTGGATAGAGGCGACGGCCGGGCGCTGGCCGACGCCGTTCCACGTCTACGACGCGAAGGCGATGCGCGCCAACGCGAAGCGCCTCAAGAAGGCCTTTTCCTGGAACAAGGGCTTCCGCGAGTACTTCGCGGTCAAGGCGACGCCGAATCCGCACCTCATGAAGCTTCTTCAGGAGTTCGGCTTCGGGAGCGACTGCTCGTCGCTGGCCGAGCTCGTGCTTGCCGAGAAGGTCGGCAACACGGGCGAGGCGATAATGTTCACCTCGAACGACACGCCCGCCGAGGAGTTCAGGAAGGCGTGGGAGCTCGGCGCGATCATCAACCTCGACGACGTCACGCACTGGGAGAGCGTGCTGGAGGCGGTGGGAGGAACGGACGGGGGCTCTGGTGGAACGGACGGGGGTTCGGGCACCCCCGCACCCCGACCCATGGATTTGTCTAATCGAATTTTTTGCTGCCGCTACAACCCCGGTCCCCTGAAGGGCGGCAACGCCATCATCGGGAAGCCCGAGGAGGCGAAGTACGGCATGACGCGCGAACAGCTCTTCGAGTGCTACGCGAAGATGAAGAAGGCGGGGGTCAGGCGCTTCGGCCTCCACGCGATGGTCGCCTCCAACGAGCTCGACCCCGACTACATCATAGACACCGCGAAGATGCTGTTCGCCCTCGTCCTCGAGCTGCGCGAGAAGGTCGGGATAGAGTTCGAGTTCGTAAACATCGGCGGCGGGATAGGGATCCCCTACAGGCCCGACCAGAAGGCGATGGACCTCGAGTACGTCGGGCGCGGCATCGAGAAGGCGTACAAGGAGTCGGTCTCCGCCGCCGGCGCGCCTCCGCTCAAGCTCTTCATGGAGTGCGGGCGCTGCATCACTGGTCCCTACGGCTATCTCGTCGCGAAGGTGCTGCACCTCAAGAACACCTACCGGCTCTATGCGGGGCTCGACGCGTGCATGTCCAACCTCATGCGCCCCGCGCTCTACGGCGCATACCACGAGATCGTCGTCCCCGGGAAGGAGGGCTCTACCGAGACGTCTGTCTACGACGTCACCGGGTCTCTTTGCGAGAACAACGACAAGTTCGCGATACAGAGGCTTCTGCCGGTGCTGTCCGTCGGCGACTACGTCGTCATCTGCGACGCGGGCGCGCACGGCCATGCGATGGGCTTCCAGTACAACGGCAAGCTCCGCTCCGCAGAGCTTCTTCTGGAGGAGGACGGCACGGTGCGGGAAATCCGCCGCGCCGAGACTCTCGCCGACTACTTTGCGACGCTGTCCTTCCCGGGCCTCTGACCTTTGGTTCGTTGCCCATTGACTTTACGGCGAGGAAAGCGTATACTATTCGCCGTTTTCACCTCGCGAGAGGTCCCGACGTCGGAGCGTAGCGCAGTCTGGTAGCGCGTTTGCTTCGGGAGCAAAAGGTCGAGGGTTCAAATCCCTCCGCTCCGACCAAATCAAAAAAGCCGCACCTTGAAGTGCGGCTTTTCGATTTTCAGGTTGTTGAACCCTTGGATTATTCGCCCCAGACGATCGTGGTGGTCGATCCGATGATGCCGAGGATGTTCTTCACCTTGTAGTCGACGTGGTGAACCTTCTTGATGCCGCCGTTGTCCATGGCGGCCTTGAGGGAAGCGTCGCCTTCGCAGAAGCAGATGATGCCTTCGGCCTTTGCGGCGCCCATCTTGGCGGGCTTGACGTCATTGTCGACAAAGCTCATGTCGGGGCTCTGGACGTCGAGCGTGAGGAGGGAGTTGGCGTTGGAGGGTCCGACACATACGCAGCCGGAGGCGAGGGCGGCGAGAGCCGCGACAAACATAAGTTTCTTCATTGTTATGATTCCTTGGATTTTGTGTGACCGGCTCAGCCATTGAACCGAACGATGATATGATACACTTTTCGCCCTGTTTTTGCAATGGCGATTTTTTTTAATTTACCCCCTTGCGCGCTAACGGCAAAATATGATACAATACTCGTTCATTCGACCACTCTAAAGAGTAAACAACAACAATGAAAGTACGTAGTTCCGTTCGTCGCATTTGCGAGAACTGCCGCATCATACGCCGCAAAGGCGTCGTGCGCGTGATCTGCACGAACCCGCGCCACAAGCAGCGGCAGGGCTAAGAAAAGAGGTAAAAACAACATGCCAAGAATGATGGGTGTGGATATCCCGGGCAAGAAGCACATTCGCTTCGCCCTGCGCTATATCCACGGTATTGGGCCCAAGCGCGCCGATGACGTGCTTGCGGCGGTCAAGGTCGACCCGATGAAGAAGGCCGACGACGTAACGCAGGACGAGATCCACGCGATCACGACTTTCATCCAGGACCACTACCGCGTTGAGGGCGACCTCCGCCGCGAGGTCTCCCAGAACATCCGCCGTCTGATCCAGATCGGGTCCTACCGCGGTCTCCGCCACAAGAAGGGCCTCCCCGTCCGCGGGCAGCGCACCAAGACGAACGCCCGCACCCGCAAGGGCGGCAAGCGCATCTCTATCGCGATGCCCAAGCAGGCCGGCCGCTAAGGAGCTTTAAGAAATGAGCGAAGAAGTCAAGAACGAGGTCGCCCCGGCCGCTCCGGCCGCGGACGCCGCGGCACCCGCGGCGGAGGGCGAGGCCAAGGCCAAGAAGAGCGGCAAGTCGATTCCCGCGGGAATCGCGTTCATCCGCTCCACTTTCAACAACACGCAGGTTTCGATCGCCGACGCGCGCGGCGGCGTGATCTCCTGGAGCTCGGCCGGCAAGGCGGGCTTCAAGGGCAGCCGCAAGTCCACCGCGTTTGCCGCCACGATGGTCGCGCAGGACGCGGCCCGCGTCGCGGTCGCGAAGGGCATGCACGAGTGCGAAGTCCGCATGCAGGGCGCAGGGGCTGGCCGCGAGAGCGCCGTCCGCGCAATTCAGGCTGCGGGCATCCGCGTAACCCAGATCACGGACACAACGCCCGTTCCCCACAACGGCTGCCGTGCCCGCAAGCGCAGGAGGGTCTAATCATGGGTCGCTATACAGGTCCAGTCTGTCGTCAGTGCCGCCGCGAAGGGCGCAAGCTCTTCCTCAAGGGGGCTCGCTGCTACATGTCCAAGTGCCCGGTCGAGAAGGGCACCGGCGCTCCCGGCATGCACGTCGGTCGCCGCGCCAAGAAGATGTCCGAATACGGAACCCAGCTTCGCCAGAAGCAGGCGCTCCGCCGCCAGTACGGCATGGGCGAGCTCCAGTTCCATCGCTTCTTCGAGGAAGCGCTCCGCAAGGAGGGCATCACCGGCGAAATCCTTCTCCAGATGCTCGAGATGCGTCTCGACAACATCGTCTACCGCCTCGGCCTCGCGCCGAGCCGCCGCGCCGCCCGCCAGTTCGTGCTGCACGGCCACATCCTCGTCAACGACCGCAAGGCGGCCGTTCCGTCGATGGTCGTCAAGGTCGGTGATTTCATCTCGGTGAAGGATACCGCCAAGTCCAAGGATGCCGCGAACCGTTCCGTCGAGGCCGCCACCGGGGCCCAGCTCCCCGTGTGGATGCAGTTCGACAGGGCCAACCTCAGAGCCGAGGTCCTCGCCGTTCCGACTCGCGAGCAGATCGCTCCGATCGTCGACGAGCAGGCCATCGTCGAACTCTACTCGCGCTAATCGTCCGTTCCAACCACTTCACAGGGAGGTAACAAATGCCTATCCGTTTGAGCCGCTTCGAAATGCCGAAGGGCGTCCAGAAGGACGAATCCACGGCCACCGCGACGTACACCCGTTTCACGGCGGAACCTTTCGAAATCGGCTATGCGCGCACGATCGGC
>Ga0256405_10006575_pt1 | contig 18440 bp, 21 predicted proteins | sample RumenRJG_02DNA_FD_189096 | JGI IMG/M metagenome (GOLD analysis project Ga0256405, IMG submission 189096) | Bovine rumen microbial communities from Lethbridge, Alberta, Canada - RJG_02 | ecosystem: Host-associated > Mammals > Digestive system > Stomach > Rumen | place: Canada: Alberta... | reverse complement strand
GAGTTTGATAGGCTCAAAGTGTAAGCGTGGTGACACGTTCAGCTTGCGAGTACTAATCGGTCGAGGGCTTTTCCTTTAGCTTCAAAACGAGTTTCGCCTCGCATTACGCTTTATTCTTTTTAAGATTTAAAAAATAGTCGGTGCTTATAGCGATGAGGTCACACCCGTTCCCATTCCGAACACGGAAGTTAAGCTCATCTGTGTCGAAGATACTTGGCTGGCGACGGCCCGGGAAATTAGATCAGTGCCGACACAAAATAAAAGGACTGCAAAAGCAGTCCTTTTTTGTTTTATGTAGGGGCGGATATTATCCGACCGAAAATATTTATATAAAATAGTAAGGTGCTCAAATGAGCACCTTTTTTACCTGAATTCCTAATGTTTCTTAATTTCATGATAAATTATAGGTCTTAGCTGCACTCCTTTCAAGGCTGCTTCAATTGCCTGCGGAATCATAGAAAATTCGGCGACAAGTGAGGCGGGTTTGTTTATCCAGTCGTCCTGAACCATTGGAACGAAGTAGTAATTCTTTCTGTTGAACAGTTCTCCGAGATTTTTAGCCGAACCCATAAGTGAGTCATTTGACGCTATCGCCAGAACAATTGGTTTTCCGTGGCGAAGATGTGATTTAACAGCCATTGTAACGGTGGTATCGGTAATTGATGATGATAATTTTGAAGCGGTGTTTGATGTACATGGTGCGACCACCATTATATCGGTAAGATTTTTAGGACCGATCGGTTCTGCATCTGCAATTGACAATATTACATCATTGCAGCATATATCGCGGAGTTTTTCCACATTTTCGTATCCTTTTCCAAAACGGGTATTTATAGACGAAGCGTGTTCTGACATTATCGGTAACAGCTCTGCACCATATTCCTTTAAGATCTCAGCTTGTTCAAATGCTGACTGAAATGTGCAGAACGAGCCTGTCATTGCGAAGCCGATGCGAAGACCTTTAAAGACTTTACTCAAATCCCTCACCCCTTTCTGTGAGAATTGACTGTACTGTTTCCGCAATTATTTCACCTGATGTAACAGGTGCTGTTTTACCGGGGAGTCCGAGTGCCCAGATAGCTTTTATGCCGTGCTCAACAGCTGCATCGAAATCAATTCCGCCAGGCTTTGAGGCAAGATCAATAAAGAGGGTTTGATCGTTGAATTTTTCGAGCATTTTTCTGTCAAAGATCATTTTGGGGACTGTATTGAATACGAGACTGTAATTGCCGTTCAGTCGTCTTGTGGGGATAGAGTTTATGCCCTGTAGCCGAGCCTTTGCAGCTCCGCGCTGATTGTGAACCGCTGCTGTAACATTTGCACCGAAGCCCTTCAGGATCTGTGCAAGAGCAGTTCCTATTCGTCCCATTCCTACAATCAGCACATCTGTTCCATTAAGTGTTTCAGGCATTTCTTCAAGTGCGAGCTGAACAGCTCCCTCAGCGGTCGGGACTGCGTTTTTAAGGTTAAGTTCCTCACTGAGCAAATAGTCTATTACTTCGTGTTCAGAAAGTATGCAGCGAAGTGTTTTGTCAACTTTTCCTGCAAACACTGTTGCATCAGGTTTAAGCAGCTTTTTCAGCGTTTCAGCTGTGATCTTTTCGGAGCTGCACGGTGTAAATAAGGCATTTTCATCTGTAAGAGGTGGGACAGGAAGTATTGCACAGTCGTAAGAAGAGGTTGCTGTAGAATCAATGAGTTCAAGCGAGAGACCGTCGGGGATAGTATCTTTATCGAAGCCGAGTACAGCAACTTCAAATTCGCCTGACAGCTTTGCGGCGCAGTATAGCTGCCGCATATCACCGCCTGCGATAAGTATAACAGGTTTTTTCATACATTTCTCCAATCCGCCATGTGGCTAATAAATGATTATCTCTAATCAACTTATTATATGAAAAAGAAGCGGATATTGATAATGTATACGCGGATCGGATTTCTGAGAAACAGCGCTATAGTATTTTGGTGTATTTTTTCATTGACCTAACCGGCACAGTTCATAATCATATTGAGTTGACAGGCTGCGATAAAGTGCACGAATTTCAAAACAGTGAAGTAACGCTAAGACTTTGAATTAAAAAGGTGTAAGAATAACATAATGCCCCTCAGCATTACGCTGAGGGGCTGAATTTGTATGTATGATTATTCAACAGGAACGATCCAGTTGAATGTATCTTCAACCTTACCCCACTGGATACCTGTCATTGTATCGTAGAGCATCTGAGAGATCTTGCCGATCTTGTTACCGTTGATCTCCATAACCTTATCGTTCCACTTGAGGTGGCCAACAGGAGAGATAACAGCAGCAGTACCTGTACCGAATACCTCGTCGAGCTTGCCTGCATCGTAAGCATCAGCGATCTCCTGGATATCGATACGTCTTTCCTCAACTGTAAGGCCCTTAGCCTTGCAAACTTCGATCGCAGACTTTCTTGTGATACCCGGGAGGATAGAGCCCTGGAGCATAGGTGTAACGACCTTGCCGTCGATAACGAAGAAGATGTTCATAGCGCCAACTTCCTCGATGTACTTCTGCTCAACACCGTCGAGCCAGAGAACCTGTGAGTAGTTCTGCTTGTGAGCCTCGTCTTGTCCGATAAGAGAAGCAGCGTAGTTACCGCCTGTCTTAGCGAAGCCCATACCGCCTCTTACAGCGCGGACATACTTGCTCTCAACGTAGATGTTAACAGGGTTAAGACCTGTCTCGTAGTAAGCGCCTGATGGTGAGAGAACGATGATGAAGAGGTAGTGATCGCCTGGCTTAACGCCGAGGAATGGATCAACAGCGATGATGAACGGACGGATATAGAGTGACTCGCCTTCCTTTGAAGGAACCCAGTCCTTTTCAACCTTGAGGAGCTCCATAAGGCACTTCATACCGAGGTCAACAGGGAGCTCAGGGATAACGAGTCTTTCATTTGACTTATTGAGTCTCTTGAAGTTTTCTTCAGGACGGAAAAGCTGTACCTTGCCTTCAGCAGTTCTGTAAGCTTTAAGACCCTCGAATACTTCCTGACCATAGTGGAAGCACATAGCAGCAGGTGAAAGCTCGATAGGAGCATATGGCTTGATCTCAGGATCGTGCCAGCCCTGACCTGCATCGTAAGGCATAACGAGCATATAGTCTGTGAAAATGTGACCAAAGCCGAGCTTGTCGCCTGGCTGTGGCTTAGCCTTGAGGCTTGCGGATTTTGTGAACTTGATTTCCATATTATTCAACCTTCTTCTTAATAATATTGACCTGTTAATCTGTGACCGAGAAGTAATTCTTCTCGTAAATACGCTTGCAGACAAATACAGTAACGGCAGCGGCGGTCAAAGCCAGAACCGATGTAGAAATTGATGCTGCAAGTATGATCTTACCTTTTTTACTCATAAAAACTACTCCTTATCTCAGATCAGAGAAATCTTTCAATAAATAATTATATCATATTTTTCAATATAATTCTATAGCTTTTTGCTAAAAATACTGCACAAAATAGGCTGTTGAAAAATAGTGTATATTTTACTCGTCGAAAGTTCTTACACGGAGCTTAGCGCCCAACTTCTCGGCGAGTTCGCGTGAAGCTTCTATCTGTTCGGCAGGGATAACGTCAACGACTGACATGATTATCTCAGCTCTTCCGATCTTTACGCAGTCCTTTGTGAACTTTTGCAGAGCCTCGAAAGCGTTGTCGAATCGTGGGCGTGTGACTTTCATGTATTCTTCTTCAGTAGGTGCATTGAGGCTTATTGAAACTGTATCCAGCTCATAGCAGAGTTCCCTTGCGATGCTTCTGCCGTGGATAAGATCTCCGAGACCGTTTGTATTGATACGAAGCTTCGGGCAGTGCTCTCTGCTGCGGAGATAAGCGGCAGTTTCGAGAACAACGTCAAGGCGTTCGGTAGGTTCGCCGTAGCCGCAGAAGACGATCTCGCTGAATTTTTTCAGATCGCGTTTTCTGAGGTCGGCGATGATCTCGTCCATAGACGGTTCATGCTCCAGCCAGAGCGGATCAGAGCCGTAAGCGCCGTCTGCGTGGTTGCGTATGCAGAACGTGCAGTTGCACGGACATTTATTTGTAAGGTTGAGGTAGAGGTTATTACCTACCACATAAGAAATTGTCATAGCTTTTGTCATATTTATCCTCCTTTGATTTTCGCCGTCAGCCATTAGCCGTTAGCCCATTGCAGGTGCGGCGTTTCGCCGCCCGATAATAAAGCGGCTAAGCCGCTTCCTGATGGCTAAGAGCTAAAGGCTAAGGGCTTCATAATTTATCAGTCGATATAAATACGCGGTACACGCTTTGAGATACCGCAGACCACTTCGTAGCCTATAGTGCCGTAGATCTGAGCGAGGTCATCGGCAGTAATGCGGTCGCCGTTTTCTTCACCTATGAGAGTAACGATATCGCCCGACTTAGCTTCGGGAACGTCTGAAACATCTATCATAAGCTGATCCATGCAGACTCTTCCGACGATCTTGCATCTCTTGCCGTGAACGAGTATCTCACCCTTTGAGCTGAGAAGTCTTGAATAGCCGTCGGCATAGCCTATAGTAACGGTAGCGATACGCATTTCATGGTCAGCTACGAATGTACGTCCGTAGCTTATACAGTCGCCTGCATTGACAGTTTTTACGTGGGAGATAACAGCTTTCAGCTCCATGAGAGGTTCAAGACCCTCGGGTATATCAAGGCTGACATCGGGGTGCAGACCGTAGAGAATGATACCTGCGCGTGAAAGAGTGCTGCGGGAGCTGTTTCTGTAGCAGGTCGCGGCACTGTTCATGAAGTGGAGATGTCTGAGCTTAATGCCGCGGCTGACGAGGATATCATATGTATCTGTTATGAACTTCTCCTGCTTGTCGGTGTAGGCGATATTGTCGGGAGAGTCGCTGTCTGCGACGGCAAAATGGGTATAGATGCCCTCAACTAAGAGCTTATCTATCTTCATCATAGCTTCTATCTCGTCCGCACATTTTTCCGGAGTATCATGCTTCAGACCTATTCTGCCCATACCTGTGTCTATTTTGATATGACAGCGTATAGGCTCGGCGCTGTTTCTGACAAGTTCAAGCGCGTATTCTGTGGACACAACGCCCTGGATTATGTTGTATCCTGCGATCTCGTGGGCATACTCGGGAGGAGTATAACCAAGTATAAGTATATCCGCTTTCGGAGCAAATTTCCTTACAGCAATGGCTTCGTCGAGATTAGACACGGCAAAGTACTTTATACCGCACTGTTCAGCAAGACAGCGAACGATATGTTCGTCACCGTGACCGTAAGCGTCAGCCTTAACGACAGCCATGATATCAGTGCTGTCTGAGTTAAGGCTGCGGATAATTTCGACATTTTTTCTTAGCTTCGGGAGAGACACCTCTGCCCAAGCTCGTTTAAGATACGGCTTCATTCCGTTATCCATCCTTTCTTTATTTGTGATAAAGATAACAAAGTTAAAATTTAATTACAAGTCAGAAAAATTCTTGAAATCATGAATGATGTATGATATAATTTTAATGTATGTATAAAATGTCGGACAAATGCCGACTTGCTGGAATATATGAAAGTGGGGTGTACCATGCTTTTCTCACTTGATTCCGGAGTTCAAGTGCTATCTGCGGATGAGATAGATGCCGATACAGAAAGAGCTGTTTGTTTTACGGGACACCGTGAATCGAGCATAATTCCGTATGGTAATAATCCGTTATACCGAAATATCACAGTTCGCACCGTTCAGCTCATGCTGTTCAGGTATATCGATATGGCGATAGAACAGGGACACAGGGACTTTATAAGCGGTCTTGCAATAGGTACAGACCTATGGGCTGCGAAATATGTACTTTCAAAGAAGCACAGCGACAGCCGCGTGAGACTTATTGGTGTCATGCCTTATATCCGCCACGCAGAGCGCTTTTCACCTTCGTACAAAGAGCTTCTTGCAGAGGTCGAAAGGAACGCAGATCAGCTGCTTACCACGAATACCGATGCTGATGTGGTTTACGGCAAGCATCGCGGTACAGCGAATACTTCGCCCGAGCTTTACAAGGTACGTAATTATTTCATGGTAGATCATGCGGCATCAGTTATATCTTTTTTTAATGAATGCTCTTTCAAGTCGGGAACATTTCAGACGCTGAACTATGCTGTCAGAGAAGGGCGGAAGATACGCCGCTTCGGACTTGATGATGTTTATGCGCTGATAGATGAATGCGGGCCCGATATAGAGAGCATCCGCCGCAAGCTTACATTCATGGAGAATGTTTTTGAGCAGCCTTACTGAGCAATATTCAAAAATTGCAAATTCCCGATATTATAAAGAATTTGCGCTCCCGGAAGGTCGTTCGCGGCAATAACCGCCATCGGGCAATTATTGCGAACACATTAATTATAGCACATATTTTCAGACAAATCAACGACCACGGAGAGAAATTTCATGTTTAATGATGTTTGCCGCGAAAAAAACGGATAATATGTATAATATTTCGGTATATGCATATATCTTGCATGAAAAGAAAAAATGAACACCTGTTCGGCTTTCAACAGACTGTTGAATTGTGTGTTTAAACATCGACGTTTAATTCGTAATGTGGAAAATGTGGAAAACTCTGTTGATAAACGCGACATTGCGGATAAGTTTTTAACTTTGCATTTGGGAAAACATTTTTATTCATTTCCCGATGGATATTTTTGCAAAGTTGCATTATACGAGAAGTTAATATCAGATCTAAGGCAATACCGCACAAAGATTGTGCTGAAGATGCGCCGTGAGATTTTTCGTCAGATTGTATAGAAATTCCGCAGGCATACTGACGTATGTCAAGGGATTTCTGTGCAAGATGACGGAAAATATCCAAGCAGATTCAGTACAAAGACGTCAGGCGGTCTTTGTGCGGTGTTGCCCTAAATTAAAAAATTACAAGATAGATGCTTTTTGACAAAAGTGTCTGCGAAAGGAGCAACAAAAATGTCTAATAAAAAAACGGGTCACGTTGCGATCCCATTTCTGCTGACATTGTTCATCGGACTTATAGTTGTCGGCGGAATTGCCGCAGGAATATTCTGGTACTTCGGGCTTGGCAGGGAGGAAGAACTAAAAGAGCCTGTACCGAGAAATGTCGGACAGGTAACGTATGAGGATAACCATACGATACTTCTGGTGTTTGATGAGCCTGAAAAAGACGAGCCTGTGACCTTCGTGCTCATGCGCTCGCGCCCGTTCAAGAAGAAAATAGAGTTCATAGGTATCCCGAATAACTCTATTGCACTTGTTAATGACGCACAGGTAAGCATCAAGAACAATTATCAGAGCGGCGGCGCTCCTGCTGCAAAGGAGTTCGTAGAGCAGGTGTTCGGTGTTAAGGTCGATAAGTATATGAAGTTCAATTCAGCTGCTTTCAAGAAAGCCTGTGATATCATCGGCTGTGTAAAATACCCTGTTAATGCAGATATAGCAGGCTTTAAAAATGACGGTACCGAGCAGGACCTCAACAGCGACCAGATGGAGCAGTTCGTAACATATGAGCTCTTTAACGGCGGCGAGGCTGAGAGAACTGTTATCGCAGCAGATGTGCTCAGAGCTATGATAAATCAGCAGAAGGGCAAGAATATCGCAGACAATATGGACAACAGCTTTGATGCTATAATCAATATGGTCGAGACAGATGTCAACTCTGCCGATTACAAAAAGCGCAAGGGTGCTATAAAGTATATGTTTGAAAACGGCACGACTATCGCAGGTTCTATTGCTCTTGACGGAAAAACAGCAGGCGACGATTTCATTCCGAGCAAGAATGGTATCGATCAGATCAGAGAACAGTATTTTGAAGATAAAGAATGATGAATATATTTGATACACATTCCCACTATGCCGACAGCGCTTTTGACGCTGACAGGGAGCAGGTACTCAGAGAGCTTCCGACAAAAGGGGTAAAGCTTGTAATGCTTGCTGCGTCGAGCCTTGAGGATTCGGCAGAAAATTCTGCACTTTCAAAGCAGTACGATTATGTTTATTCAGCCGCAGGAGTCCACCCCGAGAGCGTGGACGAGACTCCTTTGGACTATATCGATACGCTGCGTGAGATTATTGCGGAAAATCCTAAAATAAAAGCGGTCGGCGAGATAGGTCTTGACTATCACTACGAGAATTACGACCGCGGCAAGCAGATAAGATTTTTCCGTGAGCAGCTTGAACTTGCGGCGGAGCTTGATATGCCTGTGATCGTTCATAGCCGTAATGCTACGGAAGATACCATGGATATACTTAAAGAGTACCGTCCGCGCGGAGTTGTCCACTGTTTCAGCGGTTCTGCCGAAACAGCAAAGGAAGTTCTGAAGCTTGGAATGTACATAGGCTTTACAGGCGTCCTTACATTCAATAATGCTAAAAAAGCTTTGAAGGCGCTGGCGGAGGTACCTATGGACAGGCTTCTGCTGGAAACTGACTGCCCGTATATGGCGCCTGTTCCGTTCAGAGGAAAGCGCTGCGACAGTTCGATGATAGCGTATACAGCTGCGAAGGCTGCCGAAATAAAAGGGATACCTGTGCAGGAACTTATAGACATTACCTGCCGAAACGGTATGACTATGTACGGGATAACCGATTAAAACGAAAGGGGTGAGACATATGTACTATTGCTGCGGTGTAACCGAAAAAGGCGTAATGCCGCATAATGAAGATGCTTTGATGATAAAGGAGAGCGTTATAGATGCAGGTTCGTCGGAACAGTCGATAAGCGAGCCGTTTATTGCTGCGGTATCTGACGGAGTATCAGGAGAACGCTCGGGAGAACTGGCATCTAAAATGTGCCTTGAAATGATACGTGATATCAAATACAGCAGCGAAGTCAAGCTTGATGATGAGCTGATCGGCATACATCATAAGCTTGTTGAGTACAGCAGGTCTGACCCCGAAATGCACAATATGCAGGCGACTCTCTGCGGTATAGCAGTCGATGAGAAGAACAATATCCTCACGTTCAATGTTGGGGATTCAAGGCTTTATCGCTTTCGCGGCGGACGCATAAAGCAGATATCCCGCGACCAGTCGTTGGTGCAGCTCCTTATAGATGAAGGCGCTATAACCCATGAGGAGCGCAAGACCCATGTTCACCGCAACATAATTTTTCCTGTTCTGGGCAATGTAAAGTCCGAGCCGAAAATAGATACCGAGATACTTGACGGCGGAATGGAGTACGGCGACCTGCTGCTGCTTTGTACGGACGGACTTTCGGACTATGTATCAGTCCTTGATATCGAGGAGATACTTGAAATGCCCAAAAATCTGAAAACACGCCTGCATCTCCTTGTGAACAAGGCTCTTGAAAACGGCAGCAAGGACAATATAACAGTTATTGCAATTGTATATTATGAGTGAAAACGCACGGAATTGCAGCCGTGCGTTTTTTTGCAATAATAATGACAAAGTCTGTTCTTGTATTTTGTAATCATTTGTTTTTGCATATGTTGAGCCAATTTTGTGCATTGTATATACAAAATGCACTAAAGTATATATTTGAAATACAATATGATATGTCATATCAAACGAATTTTATATATTTTTTAAAAAACTTGCGCAAAACTATTGAAATGTTAAAATGATTGTGTTATAGTATAGTTGCTCGAGCAAAACATTTACTACTTTATCTTACTACATTTACTTTACAATTATGGAGGTATGAATCATGACAAACATTAAAAGAAGAATCGCTTCATTCGTAGCAGCTTTCGCTATGGTTGGCACAGTAACTATTCCATCAGTAGCTAAGTACGTAACAAACGACACAGCAATCGTTGCAGATGCAGCAACTAACAAGAAGATTCCTTTCTGGGGCGGTATTAAGGGTAATACAAATATTCGCCTTAACCCAAGTACAAATTCGGCTATCGTTGCTTCTATTGCAACGGCTACAAGAAAGAAATCTGTTTACTTCACAAAGAAGAGCAAGGACAACAAGGGTCATTATTGGTACTATTCACTGTATGATCACGGCTGGGTACGCGATGATCGTATCAATTATTAATTAAATAAAATATAAGATCATTAGGCTGCTTTAGAAATAAAGCAGCCTTTTTAATTTGTGGAACTTTGGAATTTTATATATGCAAAATACACTAATGCATACTTGAAAAAATGTCAAACGTGTTGCATTGTTTAAAAATTTCTTTATATTGAAGAAATATTATAAAAAACTATTGAAATAGTTGGGACATCATAGTATAATATAATTGTTCTGACAAATGATTTAATGCAATATTCTATTACATTTATCTTTTTTGAAAGGTGATCTTATGACACTTTTCGGAATATATGGTTAACTTTTCAGATATTATATAAAAAAGGCTGCTGTAGAAATACAGCAGTTCTTTTTTTATCGGGGAGCAGCTTTTTTACAATAAGGCGGTGTTGTATCATAATAAAAGTTGTATAAAACTATTGAAATCCTTTACCGCTTAGTGTATAATAAAATTATCAAAGCAAATATTTTGCTATTTAATTTTACTACATTTACATTACAATTATGGAGGCATTTATCATGACAAACATCAAAAGAAAAGTCGCTTCATTCGTAGCTGCATTTGCTATGGTCGGCGTTGTAACGGTGCCGTCAGCGGCTAAGTATGTAACTGACAGCACAGCCATTGTTGCATATGCAGCAGCCAAGAGTGTTCCTTTCAGAGCGGATATCAAAGGAAATACAGGCATTTATCGCTATCCGAGCACAGGTTCGCTGTTAGTTGCTTCTGTTGCATCACGCACCCGCAATAAGGCTGTCTATTTTATAAGCAGAAGCAGGGATAACAGGGGATATTACTGGTATTTCTCAAAATACGATAATGGTTGGGTACGCGAGGACCGTATTTACTTTTAGTTAAATGGCGAAAAGGCTGCTGTACAGGTATGGCAGCCTTTTTCAGAGTGAATGTTGATTGAAATAATAATATGTAACTAATCACATATAGTTGTGTCTTTTTTTGCATCTTCTGCCAAAAATTTAACGAAGTACAAAAAATTCGATTTTTTATATTGACTTATCTTAATTAAAGGAGTATAATTTATATTGTATGGCAATACTATCTAATTTCACATATCAATCTGGAGGTTTTTACAATGAGCAGAGTTTATAACTTCAGCGCAGGTCCTGCTGTACTTCCCGAGGAAGTTCTCAAGGAATGCGCAGAGGAAATGATGGATTACAAGGGCTGCGGTATGTCCGTTATGGAGATGTCCCACCGTTCAAAGGTTTATGATGAGATAATCAAGGACGCAGAGAAGGACCTCCGCGACCTTATGAATATCCCTGACAACTACAAGGTCATCTTCGTACAGGGCGGCGCAAATCTTCAGTTTGCAGAGGTGCCTATGAATCTTATGAAGAATGGCAAGGCTGCATATATCATCACAGGTCAGTGGGCTAAGAAGGCTGCACAGGAAGCTGAAAAGTACGGCGAGGTCGTAAGAGTCGCTTCTTCTGCTGACAAGACTTTCTCTTATATCCCTGATTGCTCCGATCTTGATATTCCTGACGATGTTGACTATGTTTACATCTGCGAAAACAATACTATCTATGGTACAAAGTTCTGGGAGCTTCCTAACACAAAGGGTCATGTGCTCGTTGCTGACGTAAGCTCATGCTTCCTTTCAGAGCCTGTTGACGTTTCAAAGTATGGCGTTATCTACGGCGGTGTTCAGAAGAACGTTGGTCCTTCAGGCGTTCAGATCATCATCGTTCGTGAGGACCTCATTGCTGACGGTCCTGCATTCAAGCAGACTCCTACAATGATGGACTGGAAGATCCAGGCTGATAATCAGTCTCTCTACAACACACCTCCTACATATGGCATCTATGTATGCGGTAAGGTATTCAAGTGGATCAAGAAAATGGGCGGCCTTGAGGGCATGAAGGCTCACAACGAGAAGAAGGCTAAGATCCTCTACGATTTCCTCGACCAGAGCAAGATGTTCAAGGGCACAGTTGAGAAGAAGGACCGCTCACTTATGAACGTTCCTTTCATCACAGGCAATGAGGAGCTTGACAAGAAGTTCGTTGCTGAGTCGGATGCAGCAGGCTTCAAGAACCTCAAGGGTCACAGAACAGTTGGTGGTATGAGAGCTTCTATCTACAACGCAATGCCTATTGAGGGCGTTGAAAAGCTTGTTGCTTTCATGAAGAAGTTCGAGGAAGAGAATTCCTGAGCTTATCCTGTTTCAGAACAATAAGGGGCGGTCTTTTTTCCGTCCCTTGAAAATATACTTAAAAGGAGCTTACTGAAATGTACAAGATTCAGACTTTAAATAAGATATCTGAGATCGGAACAGATATTTTCGATAAGAGCAAGTACTCTGTTGCTGATGAATGCGCTAATCCTGACGCTATCATGGTTCGTTCAGCAAAAATGCACGATATGCAGTTCGGCGACAATCTTCTCGCTATCGCTCGTGCAGGTGCAGGCGTTAACAATATCCCTGTAGACCGCTGCGCACAGGAGGGTATCTGCGTATTCAACACACCCGGCGCTAACTCAAACGCTGTTAAGGAGCTCGCTATATGCGCACTTCTTCTCGCTTCAAGAAAGATCGTTGAGGCAGCTTCATGGGCAGCTTCACTCAAGGGCACACCTGATGCTCCAAAGACTGTTGAGGGCGGCAAGTCTAAGTTTGCAGGTCCTGAGATCGCAGGCAAGACTCTCGGTATCATCGGTCTCGGTGCTATCGGCGGTAAGATCGCTAACGCAGCAGAGTCTCTCGGCATGAAGGTTATCGGTTATGACCCATTCCTTTCTGTAGGTGCTGCACTTCACCTTGAGCCATCTGTAAAGGTAGTTACAGATATCAACGATATCTATACTAACAGCGATTATATCACAATTCATATGCCTTACACACCTCAGACAAAGAATACTATCGATGCTGAGCAGATCGCTATGATGAAGGACGGCGTTCGTCTTATCAATCTCGCAAGAGGCGAGCTCATCAACAGCGAGGCAGTAGTAAAGGCTATTGCTGACGGTAAGGTTGCTAAGTATGTTACAGACTTTGCTGACGATGTTGTTCTCGGCGTTGAGAACGTTATCGTTCTCCCACACCTCGGTGCTTCTACACCTGAGAGTGAGGATAACTGCGCAGTTATGGCTGCTGAAGAGCTTATCGATTATATCGAGAACGGCAATATCAAGAACAGCGTAAATCTTCCTAACGCTTCTATGAACGCAGTCGGAACAAAGATCTGTGTTATCCACAAGAACGTTCCTACAACTATTGCTTCTATCACAACAGCAGTTGGTAACGAGGGTATCAATATCGAGAACATGGTAAATGCAAGCAAGAAGGACTTTGCTTACACAATGCTCGATGTTACAGGCGATGTACCACCTACAGTTGAAGGTAAGATCAACGCAGTAGACGGTGTTATCAAGGTTAGAGTTATCAAGTAAGATATACTTTTAAAGCCCGAAAGCTTAGCTTTCGGGCTTTTTTTCGTGTATCCGATGTTGTTTGAAAAGGGCGGCAAATGCCGCCCCTCAGCTTGTCAATAAACCTCATTTTTTAAGGGAACGCCTTCACTTGCAAGGCGACCCTAATCGGGTCCGGCACCCTCTGTCAGCTTCGCTGACATCTCCCTGCACCGCAGGGAGTCACCCTCTTAAAAAACAGTCCACTGGACTGTTTTTTAATTCACCCTTTGCGAAGCGCTTTGAGGCTATTTGTGGGGTTACTCCCCACAGTGTGGGGAGATGTCGCGCAGCGACAAAGGGGACGGGCTTGTTAAGCTTGCCCCACACCCCACCAGAGGCGCTGCCTCTGGACTCTGCCAAAGGAACACAGTCCCTTTGGAATCCCATTCATTGGTATAAGGACTTTTTCGACAGACTGAAGGGCGGCAAATGCCGCCCCTTTAATTATCATAGAGTTTTGCTGGTTATTAATCTTTTCTTCACGTTGAGCAATGTTGATGAGAACAGCAGATACCCCTTTATTTCGTTGAAATGCGGTATCAGCTCGTCATCGTTCTGAAAATAGAACTTCATTATGACTCTCGCAAAAACAAATCCGAATCCTGCTACTATCAGCCAGCGGCTTTGCGAAATAGAATAACCGCGAAGTATGAATCTTACCATAACAGCGAAAAATCCCGAAATAAGAAGCGCCGAAAGGACATCAACTCCGATTATGGCATACAGATAAGACATTTTCTCCTTTATCGCAAAGTTATAATTGCTGCATTGCTGGGCGAGCTGTGCCGCTTCTGCCGCTATGCCGCATATCGGGAAAAGTACCATCAGCTTTGATCTTTCACGCAAAAGGATCAGGATATTGAAAAAGAGAAACGCAGCAGGCATCAGACAGTACATAATTATAACAGTGGTGAAGTTGAGAGACAGCTCGTTCTGCGTCATGTGTATAAGTATGGAAGGCGGCTTATACTCTGAACCAAGCCTGAATATGAGCATCAGTTCTTTTGAGCAGTTGACAACATAAAAAGCTGCATGGAGTATCGTTATGGCAAATACTGCTATAAAAATGAATTTGCTTGCCTGTTTGTAGTTTTCACGTTCAGTTGCTGACATATGGTCACATATGGGACAGGAATCTGAATCTTCACTGATCTTACTGCCGCATCTGTCACAGGTACGCATTACAGTTTCCAGCTGTCGCAAAGCTTGTTGATAGCTTCGGTGAGCTGTCGCATATCTGCGTTTGTTCTGCCGTCTGAGTCCTTGATAAGAGCCGTAAGTCTGTCCGAAGCTGCAATGAGATCGCTGTAAGCAATGTTGAAGTTTGCGGAATTGTGCTTCTTTGGTATCGGGATAGGCTCTGCATCGATAGTTATGACATTTTCGGCAATATCGAATTCAGCACCGCTGAACGGAACGTATACCTCTGCACCAAGCTCGTCGCGGAGTCTCTGACCAAAGCTTTCGGCTGAGCTTGCTTCACCGTGAATGATGAAGTAGCGCTTGACATTGGCTACTGATTTTGCCCATGCCAGAAGTCCGTTTACGTCAGCATGACCGCTTATACCCGGGAGCTGAGTTATACGCGCAGCTACCTTGACGGTCTCGCCGAAAAGCTTGACTCTCTTTGCACCTTCAATGAGACTTCTTCCGAGAGTATTTCCTGCCTGATAGCCGACAAACAGGATAGTATTTTCCTTCTTCCAGAGGTTGTGTTTAAGGTGGTGCTTGATACGTCCTGCTTCGCACATACCGCTTGCGGAGATAATTACCTTTGGACGCGGATCCTCATTGATAATACGGGAATCGTCGCTGCTTACGGTGCGTATCAGGTCGGCGAATGATATAGGATTTATGCCTTTGCGGACGAATTCAAGAGCTTCTTCATCGTAGCAGCTCTCGCGGTTGCTGATAAATATATCCGTAGCCTCATTTGCGAGAGGACTGTCCACATACACAGGGAAGCCGTCGTGACCCTTAACGAGTCCCTCTGCTTTGATATGGCGTATAAAGTAGAGCATTTCCTGAGTTCTTCCGACTGCAAATGACGGTATGATAACACTTCCGCCGCGGTCGAAGGTTTCCTGAAGGACTCTTGCAAGGGAAGAAGTATAGTCGGTCGGACGGTCGTGGACACGGTTTCCGTAGGTCGATTCCATAATAACGTAATCGGCGGAGTCGATGAACTGCGGATCGCGAATGAGGGGCTGTTCGGTATTGCCGATATCTCCTGAGAATGCGAGAGTTTTTGTAACACCGTCCTCTGTAAGGGTGATGAGTATACTTGAAGAGCCGAGGAGATGACCTGCGTCACGGAAGAGCACCTTTATACCGTCGCATATCTCAATTTCCTTCTCGTAAGGGTGAGGGACGAAAAGCTCGATAGCACCGATAGCGTCGTCCATTGTATAGAGCGGTTCGTAGTTTGGGTCGCCGCGTCTTGCAGCTTTACGGCTGCGCCATTCTGCTTCAAATTCCTGTATGTGAGCGCTGTCACGGAGCATAACGCTGCACAGGTTTGAAGTTGCCTCCGTTGCGTGTATCTCGCCCTTGAAGCCGCCTGCAAAGAGCAGTGGGAGCAGTCCTGAGTGGTCGATGTGAGCGTGAGTAAGCAGAACGAAATCGATATTTGAGGGCGAAACAGGTACCTGAACGTTCTCAAAGATATCCTCACCCTGCTGCATACCGAAGTCAACAAGGAATTTTTTGCCGCAAGCTTCAATATATGTACAGCTGCCCGTAACTTCGTGGGTAGCGCCGATGAAAGTAATTTTCATTGAATTTCCTCCTTCTGTAAATCAAAATTTAGCTTTGCAAAATTTTGATTTTAGCCGTTAGCCGTTAGCCGTTAGCCGTTAGCCATTAGCCCATTGTAGGGGCGAACAGTGTTCGCCCGTGTAGTGATTGATACGTATGTTTGCGGGCGCACAATGTGCGCCCCTACTCTGTGCGGTGTTGCCATAAATTTTGATTTATCTTACCAATATTATAGCATATTTTTGCTCTGATGTCTATAATGAAATTGTGGAAAATGCTGATAGCTTCCTGTGTAAAATGCTAATAGGCATATTTGTAATTTAATGATAAACGATAAATATTTATCGTGAACTCTGCACAATGAACTGCTTTTTGACGACCTGTGTTTATATTTAATCATACAATTTTTAATGATAAACGTTAAAAATGCATTGACAAACATTAATTGCTGTGGTATTATAAGCTTACAGAAGACAGAGCAGCTTCTGCACACTTTATTACGGAGGAATGATATATGGATAACGTTGTAACAGCAAAGGATAAAAATGTAAAGAAAGTCAATGATCTCGGCAGAATAAGCAGGATACTGCTGAATATTTCGCAGGTCATCACCATTGTGGGATTGGTTATTGCAATAGCTCTGGGCTGCTATTTCCTGACTCTTTCAAATGATACAGTACACGTAAACGCGGAATTGAAGGGAAAGATATCTGTCAGCGAAAGTGTTCCTGAAAATATGATAAAAGTCGATGAGAGCGACTTTCATATCGGCAAAGAACGTGAGCTGTTCAAGTATGCTGCAAAAGAGATAAAGAACGATAACGGCAGCATGGATTATGATATAAGTGCGCTGCTGAAAGATCTGACAGGAAAAGATCTTAAATACGTTGCATGGGGAATTGTTTTGTTAACCGTTGTGACACTTGCGATATTACTTGTTATAATTATTTTTGCGAAGAGACTTGCGAAGGCTCTTGAAAAATGCGAATCACCTTTTGAGGAGAATGTTATCAGCAAAATGAAAGCGTTCGGATTCTCTCTTATACCGTGGGCAGCCTTCAAATTGATTATCGGAAATATTGGCGGTCTGACGACAGTTATGTTCGTACTTGCAATGCTGATGTTTATAGCTATATTCAATTACGGTGCAAAGCTTCAAAAAGAATCTGACGAGACTCTGTGAGGTGAGCTGATATGTCCATAATTTTGAGACTTGACCGCGTAATGGCTGACAGAAAGATGAGTCTGAACGAACTGAGCGAGCGTGTTGGAGTAAGCAATGTAAATCTCTCAAAGCTGAAAACAGGAAAAGTCAGCGCTATACGTTTTTCGACTCTTAATGCCATATGTAAGGTGCTGAATTGTCAGCCCGGAGATATACTGGAATTCATTGACGATGAAAATGAACAATAATGTACAGGAGTAACAGATAAATATGATAACACCAAAGGTTTGCATAGCTATCGGGAACGGTGGCTTCAGGGAAGAGGATATCAGTGCAGTTGCACAGTATATTTCTGAGGAGCGCATGAAAAGAGCAGGAAGATATTATCAGCAAAGAGACAGGGATAACTGTATCGTTTCGTATTTTCTGCTCAGGTACGGGCTGATGAAGTATTACGGTATAAGTGAAGTACCCGCTGTCAGCAAGGAAGAGCACGGAAAGCCGTATTTTGAGGATTCTTCCGTATTTTTCAATATCTCTCACAGCGATACTGCGGTCTGCTGCGGCATTGCCGACGAGAATATAGGTGTTGATATCCAGAGCAGAGAGGTGAATTACGAGAATATCGTTAAAAGCACGATGTCAGAAGCAGAGGCGGCAGTTATAAGCAGCTCGCCGCGTCCGAATAAGGAATTCACCCGTTTCTGGACCCTTAAAGAGAGCATAGTGAAGTACCGCGGAACGGGTATAGGCGACAACATACAGGATATAGATTTTTCGGCATCTGAGGTCGGAACTTTCTTACACGGCGGATTGATATTCCGATCTGAGTGGCATGAGGGCTACTGCATAAGTGCCTGTACCGAAAAGAATGAGCCTGAATTTATTATACGAGACCTTTCCGAGTATATTGAGGAATTCCGAGATCTTATGAAATAAAACAAACACCTCCTACAGCTTAATGGCAATACTGATATAGAAGCTTTTATGCTGATTGTTGAGAGAACCCCTTTTGAAAAAGGGGCTTCTCTCAAACTCTCTCCCGAAAACTTCTGGTTTTATTTTTTCCCTTATAGAGCGCGACC
>Ga0256405_10006574_pt1 | contig 18442 bp, 17 predicted proteins | sample RumenRJG_02DNA_FD_189096 | JGI IMG/M metagenome (GOLD analysis project Ga0256405, IMG submission 189096) | Bovine rumen microbial communities from Lethbridge, Alberta, Canada - RJG_02 | ecosystem: Host-associated > Mammals > Digestive system > Stomach > Rumen | place: Canada: Alberta... | reverse complement strand
CACGAATGCGACCAGCTAACTTATAGATGCCGTCAAACAAGCGACGATGTATAGAAATCAACTGAGCAGGAGTAAACGAAAAGGTTTTTTCCTCTATCAGTTCAGTTATACGTGCAGCCACCTTGTCCGCCTCTTCTGTTCGGTCATTCTCTATAACCTTTCGTCCATATGCAGACTTGTAGTATGAGTCGATAAGTTGCTTTGCCTCAATGATACTGATGTCCCCCTCGATATGTCGTTTGGCAGTATCAAGCAGATATTCAGAAGTCTGGAGCCTATCAACCTGTTGCAGGCCGATGGCCACCTTCCACGCTTCGCTACGCTCACGCTGTTGCGGCTCTCCTTGACGGATGTATTCATCCAAACCCTGAATGGTATATTTCTGTTCGTCGCTCATATATTTATAACGTTTTTATTCCGTACATTATTATCATATCAGTCATCTTCAGCGGATCAAAGAGTCCCGTGATTCAATTTATAGTATTTATTGTAAATATATCCCTCAATGAGATAGACATAGCCGTGTATCTTGTTATAATACTTTTCGTAAAGATTTTGATTGTAGTTGAAAATCCGTCCTTTCAAAGAGTAGTGCTCTGATTGGGAAAATAGTCTATAATATTGATAGACAGATGCAAGAGCCCTCACGTCATAGTCAAGTGTCTTTAGAATGTCGTACATTTGTCTAATCCGACCTGTGTAAGTGATACCATTAATGAGGACGGGCTTTGTTTTTTTTATTTCCCATTCTTCACCTTTTTTGGAACTTAGACAATCATTTAAATCATCATAAACTTTGATTTGATATTTTTGACTTAGTTCATCAAAATCGTCAGACTCTTCTGGGTATGTTTCTTTGCGGATTTCGATATTCGCATCTAGGGAATTCTTTAAAGATTTTACAAAATCAATATCCATTATGTGCATAACCTCATCAAACTGTGAATTGTCTATAACGGCAATAAATAACGATGTTATTATGTCCGAAATAATACAACGATACATCAAATTTGCCGGTACACACAATACATCATACTTGTCGAGTGGAAGTAGATAAATGGCATTAAAACAAGCTCCAATTTTTCTAGTCAAATCGTTTAATGCAACAAAACGATTTGACTTAGTATCATTGTAGTAGAGCTCAGTAAGCCATTGGACCTTTTCTACTATTGATAGAGTGTCTTTAATGGTTATCTCTTTACTCATTTTTTTCTTCCTTATATTTCCACAAAAATCCGCCAGCAGATTTCTTTTTACCTTTGCAGACTTCTCCTATTCCAGAAATATTCAATACACGCTCAGCGCTATGTGCATTTGGCCATTCTTTAATAAAAGCACCTTCTAAACCATATTGAAGCACAGTCTTACGTACTGAACTTGGATACCTCTTTTGTAATAATCCTGCTTCTTTTAATACTCGATATGCTACTTTTGCATGATTACAAAGTTCTGAGATACTACTATAATATTGTGAAACCTCCCATGCATCTTCTACAGTTTTAGCCCTTCGAAACATGGCATCAGTTGGCTTTGCCTCTTTGAATAGATTATTCTTCTTAAGATAGCTGTATAATCGATAATTATTTACCCTTATTTGTTCTATTGAACGATAATTATCAGCTTCTTTTAAAGCTTCATCTTTTGTATACTCTTTAGACTTCCCAAATACATCATCCAACATTCTATTATTAAATAGTATCCTGTAAGCCCAGTAACATTCACGATGTAAATGCATTCTGTTCTTGAAATGGCCTTTATTCACGACAAGAAGAGCTTCTTCGATGGTATGATGTGTATGCTTAGCTCGATGAGGAAATAGTTCATTGAGCAAACCTCTGTAGCGACTCAATATTGCTTCATATGCCCCAATGTATAGTTCTTGAAACAATTTTATGTTGTAGTTGCATTCTTTTGCCTTTTCTCTAATAGTCTTTTTAGTCCATTTTAGAGGATATGATCCACCTATAGAGCTTTCCCTCTCTCCCGTTTTAGCTCTATTCAGCAATTTCCAGTTTAGTCTTTTATAATGCTCCACCCAAAATGCCTCTCGTTTTCCGCTCTCATGAATTGGTATACCTTCTTCTAACTGTCGAGGTACAGGTATGGTACATCCGGATTCTTCTGCGAACCTATACACAGAAGAGTCTTTACTATTTCGATGTTGCCAATCTCTTTTGATCATGCTATTTGTTAAACCAACATATACTGCTTTTTTCTCAACAAATTCATAAGCATATATGTATTTCTTTTCTTTTTCGTAATCAGCAGTCTTAGGTGGTAGTCTCTTTAACCAAGTATAATCTTTTAGCCAACCATTGCTTAAGGCTTTACTATAAGCGGCAGACGCTCTTGTGCTGAACGTAAAAATGTATTCATGCTTGCGAGCTTCTTGCTCACAAGTTTCCTTATTCCACTTCCTAGCATTTCCAGAGCAATAAGGACAACCCTTACCTTTTAAATGATTAGTTGGAGTCTGCCAGAAGTCACCATGTATAGGACACACGATACAGATCTTAGTTTTTCCGTTAACATATTCTATTTTATGATATTCGTATAGTCCTCCATGAACTTTTGTTGCCTCTTCGATAAACTTTTCCACAGGTTTACGCTGAACTCTACTTCGTCTAGCGTCGTAACATTTGGGACAGGCTTGGTTGCTAGAAAAGATATTATCAGGCCGCATAGAGAATTCCCCATGTTCAACACCATCTGCATCCCTTTCATGGCATACAAGCGTAATGGGAACTTTCATGGCTTTATATTCCACCTTTTCATAGCTATAGCGATCACCAAAGATAGAACGAAGTTTCTTGATTATTTCTTCCTGAGTATATGATTGCCTTTTCTTTTTGGGTTTTGAAATGTCAATCTTATAAGATAGCCATGTATAGTTCTTCAGCCAATAATGTTTTAATGCCGCATTATAAGCATCTTCACTTTGAGTTCTGAAAGATTTCATGTCTTTATAACGAGAGGCTTCCTCGTAGCATTTTGTTTCAGTCCAAATTCTTAATTTGTCTGCATTAACTTCAGTAGCACATTTTTTACACCCTCGACCAGCGGTATGGTGAGAAGGTCTTTGCCAGAATTCTCCATGTTGCTTACATATTATGCAAACATCTGTTTGTGCATCTACATACTCCACCTTGGAATAATCATACTTATCCCCATGCACCTCTCGGGCTTTCTTGATGAATTCTTCGGTGGTTAGCTTTTTCATAATCTTAATAGTTTACACCTTCAAATGCTCATACAATTTCAGCCTCAGCACCTCGCCATTCTCAAATTCGAACTGGAACTTCCTGCGGTTGAACCTCGGATTGTTCTTGTGGATAATCCGATGATAGTTCGGGCTGATGATAATGATGTTCGTGGAGTCGTTGTTCTGCGAACGGGTGAAGTAGTCGATGTGGTGGGCCTCGACAACGCTGTCGCCATACTCGTCGCCAATCTTCTCGCCGCTGATCTCGTCACGATAGTCGTAGAACCGCTTCAAGGTCAGGATGATGCTGCGGTCAATGCGACGATACTTCACCAGCCGCTGCTTCTCCTCAATCGAAGCGGTCTTGTCGGCCATGAAGAACTGGTCATCGTCACTCTGTTCGTAAACCTCCTCGGGAATGGCGTTCAGCGTGTGGGCTAGCTGCTGATAGTCAGAACTGGAGCAACACTCCATGCAGAGCACGTCGGGCGATGAGGTCAGATACAGCCGGATGTACTCCTGCAGGTCGTCAGGCAACGGAATCTGCCGCTTGCTCTTGCCCAGCACCTGCTTCTGCGCAAACAGGTACGCATAGCTCTCCTGGAACACGGCCCGCAGTTTGACGGCCAACGGCGACTGACGGCTGTAGCGAATCTGAATGACATCCTTATGCCCCGCCCAGTTGCTTTGCACGAAGTTCTGGTTTTTCAGCTTCGCATCGTAGAACTCGCCGTCAATCAGTATTTTGATGTCCTTGCTCTGCCCGTGCGTCAAGATGGATTCATCCCACGCCTTGAACAGCGAGCACACCGACACCGGAATGGTCATCCCGTCATTCAGCAACGACCAGTCCACTGTCTTCTGCAATATGAATCCATTGTCGTAATCCATCAGAGTTATATTTTGCTTTTTTAATTTCTTGTTTACATCTTACCATCTTCGTACCCTATCGAGAGACTATCGAACGCCTATCATGGAGTCACCGCCTTGGACATCTTCCAAATGGTCATTAACCTTTTCTAAAAGGGTATCGAAATCATATTTATGGGAGAAGTCGCTAAAACATCTATCCAATATCTGATATCTGAACTGAGCATTCTTGTTTACTGGCATATTTTTACTAATATTTTAGTCCTTTCACTTTAGTTCTCTGAATCGCTGTTGTAATTCCTTCATGCGCTCAATCAGCATATCGTAAGGTAGAGAATCGCCATAGATAAAATTCTGCTGCATACTGGTATAGTCACGCCGCAGACTATCTTCAACCTCGGATGGAGGAACAAATGAAATCGTTGAGGGTTGATGACTTTTATAATCAAGTCCACTCCAAGCTGTAAATTTACTGCGATGCTCCACGATGTCATTATAGAGTTGGCTATCGTTTATCGCCTCTTTTGCAAATGATTTGTCCATCATCTTCTCAATATCATAAAGATGCCTGGTCAGACGTTCTAAGTGCGTGCAACTATTGGGGCGATTGAACTCCTCGTGCAAAAGAAACACCTTTTCTAAGAAGGTTCTGCCAGGCAATACTGTTGGAACAAGGAATGGGGCTTCTGCGAAAGACTCGTCTGCATATTCCTCTGCAATCATTGAACGCATGGGAATCTCCTTGAATGGCTCTCGCATGGAACGACAACTTATCTCCAACTTCACCCGTTTATTGATATATGGATTGATGGAGGGAAGCACGGATTTGTATTCTATAAAGAGTTCCACTGGGTCTTTATCTGACTCCTTGACAGGCGGGACAAGGACGTTTATTTGGTCTGCAAGTCCCAATTCTCCTAACTGATTTGCAAGAGATGGAGCAAAAGTGTCCTCAATATACTTCTTTGAAGTCTTGCGTAATTTGTCGCGTTGGTTCTTGCCTAAGTCTTTGGCAAAGCCGAAAAACTCGCGATCGATCGCAAGATCTATATCTTCACTGAACCTGTCAATAAGATTCCATCCCTTGCTCAGACTCGTTCCCCCTTTAAATACAATGCTTTTTCCTGCAGGCAATGAGAATAGAGCTTTTAGGACCATGCTGACCCAAAAGTCCTTTTCTATTGCGATAACGTCAAGCTTCCGTTTCTCCCTGACGTTTTCAAGTATTACCTGACGCTCACTGATGTCAAGGTCTGTCCATAACTGCTGTCGTTTCATTCCTTATACCTCATTATAATTATGAATACAGAGGAGCCAGTTTCTTTCTAATCCAAGCTGGTGCTTTTAGAAAGTCAGCTTTGATTGCCTCTTTGTCATCTTTTGATAATATCTCTATAATCCGAGTTGCCATAGTATCATCTACATTCGCAGCTCCAAGATCCCTCATGGCTGTAATGGCTAAAGGAAACAAGGTACTTTGGAATGAGAACATCTTTGGTACGGCCCGCTTCAGAGTGATGGTTTGATTTCCAACCTTAATTGTACGCGGTGTACCATTAGTAATAAAAACAGCATTGGTTGGAATCTGGGTAGACAAGCCCAATTCGTTCAGTGCCATTGCGCCAGAAGGAATCACCTTCGCATGATCTTTACCTGCTACAGCTTGTGCTATCTCATAGGGAGTCGGTTTGACAATGCCAAAACGAGTCTGCTTGGGGTAGAGGTAAAGCCCTTGAGTTAATCGTACTAGCATACCTTCCTCTTCCAACCTTGATAACACTCTCGTAACCAACGAGTCGTTGTTCAAGTCGGCAAAATCGCTAATGGTGTACATCTTATTTTCACCACCTGAAACGATGCGATTCCGTATCTCCTTTGATAGTATCTGGGGCATACAATTATAATTAATCCTTAAATTTCTGTCCGAAATTAGATATTTTTTTCGGAACAAACAAGAAAAAGCATGGAATTTTTTCATTTTTGTCCGAAATTAGACGCTTTTTTAAGACTTATTGACTATTCCGATGCATTTATATTGGTTTTCTTATCTCTATTTTGAAAAAAATGTGTACCTTTGCCGTTGGTTGTTAGATGTTTGCTACACGGATGCTTATAAGCATTTTGCGACATTTTGACACCAAGCTCACGCAAGTAGTTGTAAATCAATGAATGTCTCATTTGAGGAGGTGAAGTAATGCAACGCTAAATATCAAAAATCAAGAAAGCCCGTATAAGTCAAGTGTTTGTGCGGGCTTTTTTCGGAAATAACAAATATCATCAGATGAAGACAAAGATAGTTTATGCCGTAGTGAGTGATGAAAAGGATGTTTACATGGAAGAGGTGTTCCTCTCCACCTATTCTCTTCGGCGCCACAATCCTGATGCTTTCGTGGAATTGGTGGTTGACAGTAAAACTGATGCAACCATCAAGGGCGACAGGGAAAAGATGTTGAAGTATGTCAATAAGAAGACTGTGGTCAACGTGCCCGGTCATTACAACAAGGTGCAGACATCACGCTATATAAAGACCAGTCTGCGGCAGACGGTAGAGGGAGACTTTCTGTTTATCGACTCCGATACTATCGTAACCGACAGCTTGGCAGAAGCCGACTCGCTAACTGGTAACGTGATGATGGTTCTCGACTACCACGTATCGCTCCAGCAACGTTATAACGCCAAATCTGTCCGTCGGCGACTGAAAGCGACCGACGTGGATTGGAACATTGAGATGCCTTACTACAACAGCGGCATTATGTACGTCAAGGACTGCGAGGAGAGTCGTCGTCTCTTTGAAGTCTGGCATGAAAAATGGAAGAACAACGTCGAAATATCCGGCATACACTTCGACCAGATACCGCTAGCATATGCCAACGAAGTCACTTCGCATCTTATTACCGAGTTGGACGGGGTGTGGAATTGTCAGATTATGAACAACGGACTACCCTTCCTCAACCGTGCAAAGATTATACACTACTTCATGTCGTTCGCCAGCATCCGTGCAGCCAAACCATATCGTTTCCACGACAAGCAGTTGCTGCTCGACATCCGCAAGGAGGGAGACATACCCGCTCACATAGCCGACATGATAGACCGGGCCAAAGAGATGTTCTTGATCCCCAATCAGATAGCAGCTGGCAGCGAGACTGCATTGCTGAATAACAGCCTCTACAAACTATACATATCCCACCCTCGCATCTATTCGCTCTTCAACACCATCGCCCGTTATATCCTCAAGATAAGTGGCAGCAAGTAATATTATTTTCATTAACTCCTATTACCACAGACCATCGTCAATTTGATTGCCGAGAACTTGGGCTACAACTCCTAAAGCCGACAAATTCTTGCTAATTCTTGCAAGTTTTTGCAGAATTAGCAAGAATTTAAGTGATTATATAATAGTGTGTTATTTTGAAAGAACTTCTATCAGATGGTCGAGCGTTGGGATGATGGTTGCAAACTCCTCGTCAGTCATTCCCCGTTCATGTAGCACAGAGGTCATGCAGTCCGGTATGGTGGTCGCCTGTTGCTGCAACGCCCGTCCGTGTTCTGTCAGGGCAACGATGGTCTGGCGTGCGTCTTTCTTGTTCTTCTTGCGCGTCACCATCTTCATTGCCTCCATGCGTTTGATAAGTGGTGTGAGGGTGTTGCTCTCTAAATAGAGTCGTCGTGAGATAGCATTCAGGGGCAGGTTATCTTGTTCCCAGAGTACCATCAGCACCAGATATTGTGTATAGGTGATGCCCAGCTGAGCGAACCATGGTTGGTAAACCTGTATCAACAATCGTGCCGCTGTGTAAAGGCGGAAACAACCTTGTCGGTTCAGTTTTAAGTTCTCGTTATTCATTACCACTTCTTTAATCGTTTACGATGCAAAGTTATGAATTATTCTTGAAATTGAATAAAAACATATTTATAATTTAATATATTTTAATAAAATAATCGTTTACGATTAAATAATTTTTGAAGGGTATTATGGATAGAGACCTTTACCGCTGGATATTCTCAATACGAAGTTTGAGTGTGCCGGCAGGGACACGGACTTCCACTACATCCCCCACCTTTTTATTAAGAAGGGCTTCAGCGATAGGTGACTTTATGGATATTTTCCCTTCTCGGAGGTTTGCCTCATGCGGACTGGCAATGGTGTAAGTCATCTTGTTATTATTGGCAAGATTGGTAATCTCGACTTTACATAGCAGCTGCACAGTATCGCTACCGAGTCGTGAAGTGTCAATAACCCTTGCGTTGGCAAGTACACGCTGTTTGAAACGTATCCTTCCCAACAGACGGGCTTGTTCACGCTTAGCGGCATGATACTCAAAGTTCTCACTAAGATCACCTTTGTCACGAGCCTCCGCGATAGCCTCCCTTACCTGAGGCAATTCTACGTTCTCCATCTGTCGGAGTTCTGCAACGAGCTTGTCGAAGCCCTCTTGGGACATATATTCCATAATAGTTTATTGTTATTGCAAGTTTTAATTATAAGAAAATGTTTATTACATCAACAACCTTTCAATCATAGGTATCTCGATACGGCCCCGGTGAAGGGTGAGCAGTCCGTCTTCCTGCATTTTGTTCAGGGCAATGGAGATGTCCAATCGGCTGTCATTCAGCAGATCTGCAAGTTGTCGCATCAGCAGATAGAAAGTCTTATGCCCGGCAGGATACAGGCAGTGGGCAAAGAAAAAATGGATGATGCGCTCGCTAAGTGATTTAGGACTTGTTCGCCATGGATGGTGCAGTAATCGCTGTGTCTCTGTAGCCATCAGGTTAAGCATGTTAAGGCGGAATACCAGCTGTGTCTCTAATAGCAACATCACCTCTTGTTTGTCGATAGTAATCAGGTTGACATCTGTGAGAGACGTATAAGTATGGGTGTATTTCTGCTGGATGCCGAACAGACGCTCAGACTCTGGCAGAAAGGGAGCGGAAAGCCGTTCTACGACACGATAAGTGTTATTGTCACTCATTCGTTCAGCCTGTATTGTTCCGTTAATCAGAAAGGAGAGTCGGTCGCAAGATTCTCCGGCACGAGCCAGACACTTACCTTTGGGAATTTTATGGAAACCAATCTTAGTATGAGTCACGACTTCCATCAAGTCGGCATGACTCATACCCTGAAAGAGTGTAAACTGCAGGAGTTTATCGTGGATTTGAAGTGCTGACATTATCGTTCTATCTTATCCTTCATAGAAGGTGAGTACCAGACGGCGAGGTTGTTGTCTTGATCATTATATATAAGGTATGCCATCAGTTCCGGATGTCGTTCCAGAATAACCTTCGCCCCCTCCAGTCCCATCACCATGAAAGAAGTGGCATAAGCGTCGGCGGTGGCACAGTCTTTAGCTAGAACAGTTGCCGACAGGATGTTATGCTGGACAGGATATCCTGTCTTGGGGTCGATGGTGTGGGCATAGCGTTTTCCCCCCTTATAGTAGAAGTTACGATAATTGCCACTGGTAGCCATCGCCTTGTCCGTTACGTTCAGAATGGTCTGGTATTCTCCGCTGGTCTGCAGAGAGTCCTCTGTGGGTTTGATGACTCCGATTTTCCAAGGTACCCTTTTAGGACTGATTCCTTTAGTGATGATCTCGCCACCAATCTCCACCATGAAATTGGTGACCCCTTTGTCCTTCAGCAGTCGTGCCACCACATCCACACCATAGCCTTTGGCGATTGCCGAGCAGTCGAGCATGACCCTGCGGTCTGCTTTCTTAATAGTCTTACCTTCTGCTGTAACCTTCTTCCACCCGATAAACTGTCTGATAGAGTCCACCTGCTGTCGGGTAGGCATCTCACCATTCTTGAAACCGAAGCCCCATGCATTGACCAAGGGAGCCACTGTGATATCGAAAGCACCATCTGTCTCTTTTGATACCTCCATAGCCTTGTTGAATACCTCTATGAACATGTCATTTGCCTCTCCGCCATCTCCACGGTTGATATGTGAGATGATGGATTGCTCATTAAACATTGAGAGGGCGTCGTCAACGTCTTGCAGTGCTGCCTTGATTTCTTCGTGATAGTCTTTGTCCGATTGGTAGTTAATGGTGTAGAATGTACCAAAGACAGGACCTTTGTTCAGTTGATAGGGCATTGCCTGCTGTTGGCGGATAATGAGGATTGTACCCACGATGAGCAGCAGAAGGAATGGTAATTGCCAGATGAGTTTCTTCTTGGTCATAAATCGATGATCACATTGAAATGAGCGGCAAAAGTATCTTGGTCATTGATGCCGAAGCCAGGGACATACCAACTCTGTCCGATGTCACCTTCTTTATGAGAGATACGCCGTTTGTAACGGACATCCCATCCCAGATGTAAGGGTCCGAAGATTTTTGCGTCAATACCTAATACCACTTCCATCCAGTGCATATTACATTTCATCCCTTCCACGCCGAAGTCTGTGCTATACTGCCATACGGGATCAACGAGTCCTTTACGGGTGATATCAGCCTTATAGGAGGTAAAGGCATAACGGATACCCCCATACAGACGGTTTGGCTGGTGCTTGTTCTTCAGCAGGTTGAGATCAATTCCCAAACGGAAATAAGGAGCAGTTGTCTTATAGACGATTTCAGTCACTTCGTCCTTCTCGTGATTAGCCTTTCCCACGCCAATCTCCACAACAGGGAACCACTGGTCATGCAGGTTGATGCGCAAGGCTCCCTCAATTTCACCATGGTCGCTGAACATCAGCATGGCAGGTCCCACAAGGTCAAAAGAGACAGAGAACCCGCAAAACAGTGGTATCGAGTCTTTCTCCATGCGAAACAATTTCTGTGCATGGGCTGTCGTCGATGCCGCAACGAGCAGTGCAAGACTAATAACGAGCCTTGAAATAGATGTGGAAATGTTCGTTCTTGTCATCATAATTGACGGTTGATTTAGAAATCACGATGGAGTCGATGATATGGTGTGTCGTGGATACATTAGTCAGGTGGTGGAAATAAGCAGGCTGACAATCAACAGACTCAAAGTGCTGATAGTTTTCTTTCTCGACACGGACCGTGTCACGATAGGTATTCCCTAAAGTATCGCACAGGATGAAATAGAGCACGTCCTCTGGTTGGGTGTAGCTGATGCTGACATCGAAGTAGGTAACCCCAGTGGTGCTGTTCAGTAACGTGACAGTATCCCCTTTGTCAATTGTCTTCGTCATAATGGTCAGTGTGTCAACGGTCAGCGTATCAGTCGAACCGTTGGCTTTCTTCAGATAGTATATGGTACTCACCTTGTTCTGCACTGGGCAGTCGATGCTTGTGCAAGCACCAATGACCATTATAGTGAAAATAAAACCTATTATTTTCCGCATCTGATCTCCTCCTCTATCTGATAGTCGTTACGTCCGGCACTGTTGCGGCTGATGAGGTCGCCTAAGAATCCGGCGAGGAACAGTTGCGTACCAATCATCATCATCGTCAATGCGATGTAGAAATAAGGAGAGTCGGTCACCAGTCGCATGGGAACATGGTTATAGAGTGCCCATGCCTTTTCTGCTCCCAAGAAGAAAGCAGCGAAAAAGCCAATGATAAACACAAGGGTTCCTAAGAATCCGAAGACGTGCATCGGTTTCTTACCGAAGGTGCCAAGGAACCAGAGGGTCATCAGGTCGAGGTAACCATTGACGAAACGGTTCCAACCCATGAACTTCGACTTTCCATATTGGCGTTTCTGGTGGTGTACTACCTTCTCTCCGATCTTGTCGAAACCAGCATTTTTGGCAAGGTAGGGGATGAAACGGTGCATTTCTCCGAACACCTCAATATTCTTCACAACCTCTTTGCGATAAGCTTTCAGTCCACAATTGAAGTCGTGTAGGTTCTTGATGCCGCTGACCTTACGTGCAGTGGCATTAAAGAGCTTGGTGGGAAGGGTCTTCGACAGTGGGTCGTGACGTTTCTGCTTGTAGCCACTGACAAGATCGTAACCATCCTCCTTGATCATCCGGTAAAGCTCTGGTATCTCATCGGGAGAGTCCTGCAGATCAGCATCCATGGTGATGACCACATCTCCCTGTGCTTCCTTGAAACCACAATAAAGGGCAGGGCTCTTACCATAGTTACGACGGAACTTGATACCTTTCACATGTTCTGAGCGTGCGGCAAGTTCTGAAATAACATCCCAGGAACGGTCCGTTGAGCCGTCGTTAACGAAGATAACCTCAAAGCTAAAGTTGTTGGCAGCCATCACACGCTCTATCCAGTCGTAGAGTTCTGGCAGCGACTCGTCCTCATTATATAAAGGTATTACAACTGATATATCCATATTTTTTAGTTTAGAGTTTAGGGTTTGGGGAGTCAGACTTGGCAGTTGACCTCTGCATGATTGCTGCAATGGGAATACCAAGTATAAATCCAGTAATTATATTGATAGTCAGCATGTTCAATGCGAACTCAATGGGACGCATTCCTGCTAATAACTTGATGTTTTCGTCCATTTCAGCTTCCATGCCATATAACTCAATCATCTTCCGTCCTTCAGGTGATTGTGTCGCCTCGATGATCTTACCCATCAGGAAACCATGATCCATGAAGGTGAAGTAGAGGTATATGGCGATGGCAAGGAGCACGCCGGCATAGAAGAATATCAGTATGGTATAAGCATAGCTACGTGCAAAAGAGATGATGCCCTCTCTTCCATAGTCACGGAAATGGCGCAGTCTGCTTGCAGCAAAGAAAGGAGTGGCACAGATCAGTACCATGGCGGCAAGTCCCAGCATCGGATTCGATAATCCGAGGATATAACATGCAAAACCACCTATCCACAACAAGGAGAGCAGTGCCCCGTCCTGTCGTGCAAAAGCTTTTAGTTGAACATATTCTTGTGGTGTCATATTGGGTGCAAAGTTACTGTAATTCGAGCGAATTGCAAAGAAAAAAGTCGTTTTTCTTTGTGTTTATCATTTTTCTTTGTACCTTTGCAGCCGCAAAACGGGCAAGTCCTGTACGGCCAGCTCCCTCGGAATCCTCCAGGACGGGAACGTAGCAAAGGTACTTGGTTGTAGCGGCGCGATACAGTCAGCTTGCCCACCCGCCTCTTTAGCTCAGTTGGCCAGAGCACGTGATTTGTAATCTCGGGGTCGTTGGTTCGAATCCGACAAGAGGCTCAAAGAGAAAGTAAGGGAGTCCGACGGACTCCCTTACTTATTTTATGATGGCACTCCAGCCTCCGCCTGGGGCCAGATGAATCTTCAACTTGTCACCTTTCTTGACGGCCTGATTGGACTTGGCATAGTCAGTGGCATCGCGATCGGCATTGACACCATCGGCAAAAAACTCTGCCTGATGGCTGCCCTCGCTGAGCATGTCGAGCGAAATGGTCAGGTCGCGAGGCGTCCAGTTGGTCATAGCTGCCACAAACCATGTGGAACCTTTGCGCTTAGCCAGCACCACGTATTCACCGATTTGTCCATCCAAGGCAACGACCTCGTCGAATACGGTAGGTATCTGACGGATGAAGTCGGTGGTGGGTTGCTCACGTTCGTATTTGGTGGGAGCATCTGCTAACATCTGAAGGGGGGCGTCAAAGATGGTGTACATCGCTACCTGATGGGCACGGGTGCCCTGACTCATGGGGTGGTCGTTGTTGCCAAAGAACTGGGCACGGGTAGCATTGGTCATGGCACCGGGGGTATAGTCCAGTGGACCTACTAACTGGCGCAGGTAGGGTATTGATACATCGTAGCGGGGCTGGTTGTGTAGCGGTCCGTCACCTACTCGCGGTTCCCACTTGGAGTTCTCCAAACCTTTCACACCTTCGAAGTTGACAATATTAGGGAAGGCAACCTGTATGCCCGTTGGGCGGTAGCCATGATAGTCAAGCAACAAATGGTTGCGGGCAGCGCAGTCGGCTATTTTCCATGCCGAACGCATCACGGCCTGGTCGTCTCTGTCGAAGAAATCAACCTTGAAACCTTTTACACCTAATGACGCATAATACTTAAAGTCTTCCTCGGTATTGTTGATGCAGTTGCGCCATGAGCTCCACAGGATGATGCCCACTCCCTTCTTCTCTGCGTAGGGTAGCAGACTGAGCAGGTCGATTTCAGGGTTCAGTTCTGAGCGAAGACTCTCGTCGGTGCTCCATCCTTCGTCGATGATGATGTATTCCAGATGGTTCTTGGCGGCAAAGTCGATATAATACTTATAGGTGTCGGTATTCATACCTGCACGGAAAGGTACACCCGTCAGCATGGTGGCATTCCACCAGTCCCACGCCACCTTGCCCGGCCGAATCCATGAGGTGTCGCTGATTTGGCACTTAGGACCGAAACGCTGGGGCAACCGGGCTGTCAGTAACTGCTTGTCGTGGGTGGTCACCAATACGATGCGCCAAGGCAGTGCACCTTTGACCTCTTTGGCAATATAATTGGCACGCTCCGTGGGTACGAGGTTCAATCGGGCATGTCCGCCAATCACTTCCTTGGTAGGATAGGGGGCAAAGGCGGCTTTCAGTCCGTGCTCACCATTTTTCTGTACGAACATGCCGGGATAGTCAGTGGCTCCCATGTCGGCAATGACGGCGAGCTTGCCTTCAGGAAGGCGGACAGCCAAGGGATTGATGCTCAGCGAGTCCTTGAACATCTTCGAGAGGGGTTGCTCGTCATAATAAGACTCAAAACTGAACGAATAGCGTTCACCGCCTCGGTTGTCGTTCACATAGGGAATGAAGGCTTGGTAGTCGCCGGCAAAGTTGAATTCGGCAGTCTCCTCATGAACCGTGATGCCTTTCTTGTTGAGCACGTTGATGCGGTAGGCAGCAGCGTCATTGTCGGCACGGAACTCTACGCTAAACTGCTTGTTGCCCACCGTGGCAGTATGTGCAACGACCTTACCCGTCATTTTCTGGAAAGCACCGTTCAGTCCGATTTCCGAAGGTGTCAGAACGGTGGTCTCTCCGTGCTTGACTTCCCAGGTCAGTTGCTGGTCTGCATGTATTGTTATCACCAGTTGGCCGTCGGGCGAAGTTACCCGATAGTCTTTGGCTTCAGCATTCATAGTGAATGCCATCAGCATTGTCATTAAAATAGTTTTGGTTTTCATATTGTTATTGTTTTAGTCTAAATCTACAACGGTAATACCAGCTCCTCCGAACTGCACATGTTCGTCCTTGGCTTTCTTGACATTGGGAACCGTGTTCAGATATTGTCGGATGAGCTGGCGTAGGATACCCGAACCTGTTCCGTGCAGGATACGTACCCTGCTCATTCCCACCAAGATGGCATCGTCGATAAAGTGCATCACGGTGTCTATCGCCTCGTCGCCTCGCATGCCTCTGACATCCAAGTCCTGATGGAAGTTGTGCTTGCGGTCCTCGATGGTGGCACTCGTAATACGGGTGGTCTGTATGGCGAGGTCGGAATGGTCGTTTTTCTTCTTCTCCTCCTTTGCCTTCTCTGCATGTTCCAGCTGTTCCAGTTTCACCTTGGTACGCACATCGCCGAAGACTACAGTAGCCTGTTTGCCACTGATACTTTCCACTTTGCCGATGGTGTTGAGGCCCTTCATGCGAACGGTAGAACCAACGGTGATAGCTGTCTCGTTGACGACGGTCTTGGCGACTTCATGAAGGTGTGCGGCTGCTTTTTGTTCGTCTTTTGCCTTATCCTGTTTGCGCTTCTCCTTTCTGGCTTTGCGCTCCTCCATCTGGCGGAGTTTCTTGGCAAAGTCTTCCTCGCTCATCAGGCCACGGGTATCGTCGTTGACCACCTGCTCGCGGAATTGTTGCAATTCTTCGCGGGCAATGCGGGTATGCTCTTTCTCTGCCTGCGACTCCTTGATTTCACGAATGGTGTTCTCAATCTGGCGATTGGCTTCGCGTATCAGTTCGTCGGCCTGTTGCTGGGCGCGCTTCAGAATGGCTTTGCGCTCACGTTCTATCTCTTCCAGATTACTCTCATAACGCTGGATATGTCCTTCGAGCGATTTCTCATGTTGGTGAATGGTCTGGCGTTTACCCTCCCAGTAGCGCTTGTCGCGAACAATATCCTGGAGATATTTGTCACTTTGGATATAGTCGGAACCCACAATGTCGGAAGCGTCTTTAATGACTTCCTCAGGGATACCCGTCTTGCGGGCTATCTCAATGGCAAAAGAACTGCCAGGTTGACCGATGGCCAGTTGGAAGAGTGCCTGCATCTGGTGTCGGTCGTAGAGCATCGCACCGTTCACCACTCCCTCATGGTCTTCAGCGAAGTGTTTCAAGTTCTGATAGTGGGTGGTAATGACACCGAAGGTCTTTTTCTGCCAAAATTGTTTCAGTACCGCCTCGGCAATGGCTCCGCCAATGGTAGGCTCCGTACCACCGCCGAACTCATCTATTAATAATAAGGTACGTTCGTTAGACTGCTTCATCATGTTTTTCATGTTGAGCAGATGACTCGAATAGGTACTCAGATCGTCGGCTATCGACTGCTCGTCGCCGATGTCAATCATGATGTTCTGGAATACGCCGCAGTTGGAACGGTCTCCTATGGGGATAGACAGTCCGCACTGCAACATATACTGCAAGAGTCCTACCGTCTTCAAACAAACTGACTTACCACCGGCATTAGGACCGGAAATGATGAGCAGGCGCTTATCCTCTGTCAGGGTGATGTCCAGTGGAATAGCTTTCTTGTCTTGCTTGGCGAGTGAACGCTGGAGTAGGGGATGGATAGCCCGAATCCAGTCAAGATACGGTTTTCCGAATACTTGGGGCTCGAAAGCCTGCATCTCTGTGGCCAATTCCGCTTTGGCATGTATAAAGTCAATCTGGGCAAGGAACTGGTAGGAATTGAGAATCTCCTGAACATGAGGGCGCACCTCGTCGGAGAAAACAGTCAAGATGCGGATAATTTCACGGCGCTCAGCTGCTTCCAGTTCGCGCACCTTGTTATTAGCTTCTACGACTTCAGTAGGCTCGATAAATACCGTTTTACCCGTGGCTGACTCATCATGTACAATACCCTTGATGCGACGTTTCAGTCCGGGAGCTACAGGAATCACCAGTCTGCCGTCGCGCATGGTGGGCGCTACATCCTTGTCAACCAGTCCGTCTCTTTGGGCAGCATGCAATATAGTATATAATGTTCGCGATATACTGCCCTCGGTCTGTGAGATTTCATGACGGATACCAGCCAAGGTCATCGTGGCAGAGTCTTTGATATGTCCGAACTTGTCGAGAATGGAGTCTATACGGCGTATCATGGCAGGGAATGTCTGAACGTCCTGCGATAATTGCTGCAGGGCAGGATATTTATACTCCCTCAGTGCCATGTGGGCAATGGAGTCGCCAATCGTCTCATCAGCATCATTGAGAAACTTCACGATGTTGGCTATGGTCTCCAATGAGCGACGCAGGTCAAAGAGTTCGTCCTCCTCCAAGTGGGTGTTCTCCAGTCGGATTCTGGTAATCGATTCACGCACGTCGAAGAAGTAATTAAGGGGGAAACTCTCTGCTTCAGCCTGCAACCGACGGAATTCACGAATCTGCTGTAGCCATTCGTTAATCTGCTGGGCATCGTCGGTGAAGTCCATTTCGTCCACCTTTTCCTTGCCCAAGGTGCTGAGACATTGGGCTTTCAGGAGTGTGCGTATCTCGTCGAAACCTATTTTAGCTTCAAAATTCTTTGGGTAAATCATACTGCAAAGGTAGTTATTTTATTGTTATCTTGCAAAAAGTTCGTTTAAAATTTGGTTAATTGCAGAAAACTCCTTACCTTTGCACCCGCTTTCGAGAAGTTTCGAGCACTGGAGAGATGGTAGAGTGGTCGATTACAACGGTCTTGAAAACCGTCGTGCTGAGAGGCACCGGGGGTTCGAATCCCTCTCTCTCCGCCAACACTACTGAAAATCAGTAAGTTAGAAAGTTACCCCCAAAATTACCCCCAAAAATGGTGATTCTGGGGGTTAATTTTGCCCTCACAGAATAGGGAGGCTTTTTCAATGAAACTATAGGCTACAAGATATAAAATTCAGTCCGTTACTACCTCATCAAAATGCTCCTTACCCCAATCGATGAGGGCTGTGAGGACAGGCTAAATACTCTGCTTTAATATCTGCCATAACTATAGATTTTGCGGTAAAGGTAACAAATAGTTACCAAGTAACGTCATTATACTTAGTTAATCTAAGTTAACGTCACTTTCGCAGAAGTCCGATAACATCACAATTCCTACTTTTTGGTAACTATGTCACCTTTTGGTGCCTTCTTGCAGGATTGAAAAAGTTGCCGTACCTTTGCACTCGAAATCAAGAAACAAGTAACAATTTAAACGGATAAGAATTATGAAACAGATTGAGACAATTAAGAGTGGCAAGAATTACAAAGCAGTAAGCGTAGGTAAGATGAGTGAGATTATCGAACACGTGCTTCCCATGGGGCCGA
>Ga0256405_10006573_pt1 | contig 18444 bp, 23 predicted proteins | sample RumenRJG_02DNA_FD_189096 | JGI IMG/M metagenome (GOLD analysis project Ga0256405, IMG submission 189096) | Bovine rumen microbial communities from Lethbridge, Alberta, Canada - RJG_02 | ecosystem: Host-associated > Mammals > Digestive system > Stomach > Rumen | place: Canada: Alberta... | reverse complement strand
TAGCCCACTCCTAATCATTCAGCTATCCTCCTAAAAGTATTCGACACACTTTTAAGATAGCTGTTCTTTAGGCGTGGGTCAATTTCTGCCCGGCGTTATGCTTCAATTATAACTCGGCTGTGACAGATTTGATGTTTGATGAATACAATACCCTACAAGATACCTTTGCCCTTAATCTTTCTCTCTATGGCGTTTCTGTTCTTGTGAATGGTACACCTATCAAAGCCCTATTCAAAAGGCGGTCAGATGAAAGTGGACAAGGTAAAGACCAATATCTAACTATGTTCACCGCTTATAGCGACCATGTAGAGCAAGGAGACACCATAGAACTTGATGGTAAATTATATCTTGCCCTTAAAGATAATTCAGATGAAAACCCAGTTTATAACAAGACCCATTGCATTGACTGTAACCAAGTTATCAAGTATGAACTACGAAAAGCAGGGGACAGCAGCAAAGCAGATTTAACCATATTCAATGCCCACGGTGATGACCTAAGCGCAAGTGTATTGGGTGGGGATGTTCTCACATTACAATCAACTTGCCATTTTACTTTCCCGCTGAATGACCTGACCCGAAGAATCAATCTCAATGATAGGTTCTTTGCAGGACAATCTAAGACAGGTGTTTGGAAGATTAGAGATATAAACTATCAAAACAACTTCTGTGAGGTCTATTGCAACCGTGATGTTATTGATACTGTCAATGATGACCCCGCCAATATGATTGCTGATAGATGGCTATTTGAGCGTAAGCCGGACACCTATATAGTTCAAATTACACCCAATACATTTACCATTCAGGAAGAACAGACCCAACAACTTGCCGTTGTTGTCTATAAGAATAGTGAACCTGTTGAACCCACACCAGAAATCACCTATACCATTGATGACCCAACCATTGTATCTATTGACCCCACTACCAACATTGCAACTGGCTTGAAGGAAGGCAACGCTACAATCACTGGCTCTTATCGTCCAATAGAAGGGGACATTTGTACCAATGCTAAAGTGATTGCTACTATCACGCCCAAACCTATTGCGGCTGAAATTGTGGTAACACCGCCTTATCCTTCTGGGCTGGAATATTATAAAGTGCGCCAGTTAGAAGAAATTACATTTACCGCTTCTATCGCTGGTGTAGTAAGCCCTCAATGGACAATCACACTTGACCCTCAAGGTATCCCAAGTGCAAAATACACTTCAAGCATTGATAACGGCGCTGGTACATTCACCGTTGAATGTAAGTCCGCATACAATACCAAGTATTTGAAGTACACAATCAGCGAAGCCACAACAGGAAAGGCCCTTGAATACAATGTCCGTCTTGCGTCTATGTTTTAACCCCTTGCTTTTTGCTTGAACTATGATATACTTGATTTGAGTTATGCTATTTGTAACTCACCAATTATGACATACATGAGCAAAAAGTGGGCAAAAAAGTGACGCACAAAAGGCGTGAAACCATTGATATTCCTTGATTTTTGCTTGAATTGTTATCAGGACAATGACGATGTCCAGAACGTCTGGCATAACTGGGAGAACGAATAACGGAATCTTTCTGTGACCGGACGGGCGTTTCCTTTCTGCCCGATAGAGGAACAGGGGAGGGGGAATGTCCCTCCGATGACCTCTGGAAAGATGTTGCATAAATTAAAAAACGGTTGACATAAAGCGGTGGTGTTCCATTCGGAACACCACCGCTTTTCTATTTCGGCAAATCTTTATGTAACAAGGGATAGCGTTGTTACTAATGCAACGCTTTTCGGGAGTTCACATAATTCCGGCACGAAAAATCCTACTTCTTCCCCAAGACCTCTCGCCGCACATAGTCAAAGGCTGCATCCTCTCCCTGATCCCGAAGGACGATCAGAATGGTCTCCAGCAGCTCCGAGGTGGCCGGGTGCATGAGCAGCCGCTTCTTCTTGCCATACTGGAAAAACTGGTAGGGATCTCCCGGCTGAAAGTCCTGACCCCGGTAGACCTTGCTGGCGGCCAGACGGTCGCAGAACATCTCCGCCACATATTTTTTCGGCATCTCCACGCCGATGATGCCCTCACCGCTGACACCGTAATCGGTCCAGTATTCAAAATGGTGGCGGTTGCGGCCCTTGTGATGCATCCACGAGGCGCTGTATCCCTTATCCCGGCGCTGGGCGTCATTGGGGCTGCGGTCTCCCTGAAAATATTTGACGCCGGCCCAGAACTCCACCGGGGAGAACTTGGACAGATCGTGGGTCAAGCCCTGCCAGTATAGCCCCAGGCGGAAGCAGTACTGCCGCACCAGATGCCGATGGCGCTGGACCGTTTTCAGATGCCGCCAGAAATCCACACGCTTCACCTCATGAACAGAATAGAAATACTAAGAGACTGTCGATAAAGTGGTCAATTCTCCGCGACGGAAAGGTAGGGCAGCCGTTAGCGGCTCTGCCGCTTTACGGATGCTGCATACCCCTTGCGGGTAAAGGGTGTGCGCGGGAAACCCAAGAGGGGGAAACGGGCGAAGCGCCGCCAGCGGCGGATGCAGCGAGCCTGTTTCGAGGATGGCCCCTGGTTTCCGGGCGTCTTACACCCGGAAACCAGCTGGGCCGACGGTGTATTCCTGCACCACGCGGGGAGAAAAGACTTTTTCGACACGCTGAAAATACTATATCATATTCCAACAGAAAAAACGAGGACCTGTATGAAATTTTTCCCGCTGTTCAAACTATGGGCGAGGTGGTTTGATGGACGGAGGATTTTTTCTGTGTCCCGATGCGTGGGAATTTCTGCTGCCCGCAGAGATTCGTCATCTGCGGGACGCCGGGTCGGTCTGCCAAAAGCGGTGGGATCTGCTGACGCTGACGCCGATGGGCTGTGCGCTGCTGCCGGAGCCTGCGGCGGTGACAGCGGGGATCTTGCTGCTGCCGGGGGACTGCCACAGAAGCGATCTCCGGGCGGGAACAGTGGTGACCTACGGCCTGTCCCCACGGGACAGCATCACCCTGTCCAGCCTGCGGGAGCCGGTGCTGTGCGTTCAGCGGACGCTGCCGCTGCTGTGCGGCGGCGTATTGGAGCCACAGGAATTTCCCCTGCCGGGGGTAGAGGGGGCGGAGCGGCTGCTGCCCGGTGTGGGGACCCGGCTGCTGTGGACCGGCTCACCCTATCCTCTGTGAGAAACGGGGCGTTACCGGGAGTTTTTGGCGGCGGCCTGTAAGATCCACACGAAAACCGCCATGGCTGCAAGCTGCGTCAGTGTGAATAGGAGGGCGAGGCTGCGGGCCTCGTAATAGCAAAAGCTGTCCCAATTCAGGAGTACCTCCGCCAGCGCGGTCAACGGGAGACTGAGCCAGATGTATTTGCGGGCGAACAAACGGAACAGGAGCGGGAGCAGGAAGGTCAGCGTGAAGGGGATCGGCTGGAGCAGGTATTGCCCGAACAGCTTTGCCAGCGCAGTCACAGTGGATAGGGCCATGGTTATCACACCTCCGTCAGTTCCGATTTTTGTTGATTCTATCCTATATAATAAAGGATACCAGATTTCTCCGGATGCTTCAAGATGATTGAAAATTCGGGGATGGGCTGCCGCCCCTTCAAAATCCGGGACAGGACATGGGGAAAAACCTTGACAACAGTCGGAAAAACGGTATAATGACTTCTGTATTCAGTCTTTAAAAACGCTTGGATGAAGTCAGCTTTCCGAAACCGGATCAGCGAGAGGGAGATTTGGTGCAAGTCCCTTACCTACGCCGGGAAGCAGCCGCTTCGGAGCGGCCCGCGGTGAGCGGGACGGGTCACGCCGTTACCGGTGGCTAAGATGCCCCCAAGGATGGGGGATAATTAGGGTGGTACCGTGAAGCAATGCTTCGCCCCTATGTCCGGGGCGGAGCATTTTATTTTTCGGTAAGAAAGCCACTGCGGAACACCGCCGACGGCTCCGTTCCGGCCGGAAACCCGGTTTACAGTCAAAAATCAAGAAATTTACATAAAAAATGGAGGAAATGATTATGTCTCAACCCAAGAACTACGGTCTCAACGAGCTGCGGGAAATGTTCCTGCACTTCTTTGAGACCAAAGACCATCTGCGTCTGCCCAGTTTTTCCCTGATTCCCCAGAACGATGCCTCTCTGCTGCTGATCAACTCCGGCATGGCACCCATGAAGCCCTACTTTACCGGCGAGCAGGAGCCGCCCCGTCACCGGGTCACCACCTGCCAGAAGTGCATCCGTACCGGCGATATTGAGAACATCGGCCACACTGCCCGCCACGGCACCTATTTTGAGATGCTGGGCAACTTCTCCTTCGGTGACTACTTCAAGAAAGAGGCCATCCACTGGGCGTGGGAATTCCTGACCAGCCCCGAGTGGGTGGGTCTGGACCCCAACCGTCTGTATCCCTCCGTGTTCGCCGGCAACGAGACCACCCCCGCCGACGATGAGGCCTTCCGCATCTGGCACGAGGAGATCGGTATTCCCGAGGACCGGATCTTCAAGTTCGGCAAGGCGGACAACTTCTGGGAGCACGGCTCCGGACCCTGCGGCCCCTGCTCCGAGATCTACTATGACCGGGGCGAGAAGTACGGCTGCGGCAAGCCCGGCTGCACCGTGGGCTGCGACTGCGACCGCTACATGGAGGTCTGGAACGTGGTGTTCTCCCAGTTCGACAACGACGGCCATGATCACTACACCGAGCTGAAGCAGAAGAACATCGACACCGGCATGGGGCTGGAGCGTCTGGCCGTGGTGTGCCAGGACGTGGACTCCCTGTTCGATGTGGATACCGTTATGAACATCACCAACAAGGTCACGGAGATCACCGGCGCCAGTTACGGCCAGAGCCAGGAGAAGGACGTGTCCCTCCGTGTCATCACCGACCATATCCGTTCTGCCAGCTTCATGATCTGCGACGGCGTTCTGCCCAGCAACGAGGGCCGCGGCTATGTGCTGCGCCGCCTGCTGCGCCGTGCCGCCCGCCACGGCAAGCTGCTGGGCGTCAACAAGCCCTTCCTGTATGAGGTGGTGGACACCGTTGTTCACGAAAACGAGGGTCACTATCCCGAGCTGCGGGAGCGTCAGGCCTATATCACCAAGGTTATCCGGGTGGAGGAGGAGAACTTCTCCAAGACCATCGACGGCGGCATGAAGATCTTCGATCAGCTGCTTGCCGAGCACAAGGCCAAGGGTGAAACCACCTTCTCCGGCGCCGACGCCTTCAAGCTGTACGATACCTACGGCTTCCCCATCGACCTGACCATCGAAATGGTGGAGGACGCCGGCATGACGCTGGACCGCTCCGCTTTCGATCAGGAGATGCAGGAGCAGAAGACCCGCGCCCGTGAGGCCCGGAAGGCGCTGGGCGATCTGGGCTGGGCCGGCGTGGAGTTCGGCAAGGACATCCCCTCTACCGAGTTTGTGGGCTATGACTGCGATACTGTGGAGGACGCCAAGGTGGTCGCGCTTGTTGTGGAGGACGAGCTGGCTGAGGAGCTGATGACCGGCGTGGACGGCATCGTGGTTCTGGACAAGACGCCCTTCTACGCGGAAATGGGCGGTCAGGTGGCCGACCACGGCGTCATCACCTGCGGCGGTGCCAAGTTCGAGGTGAACAACGTCCAGAAGAACAAGGGCGGCAAGTTCATGCACTACGGCAAGGTGGTTTCCGGCACGTTTAAGGTGGGGGAGACTGTAACGGCCTCCATCGATACCGAACGCCGCAAGGGCGTTCGCCGTGCCCACAGCGCTACCCATCTGCTGGACGCGGCCCTGAAGAAGGTGCTGGGTGACCATGTGCATCAGGCCGGCTCTCTGGTGGAGCCTGACCGTCTGCGGTTCGACTTCACCCACTTTGAGGCCATCACGCCGGAGCAGCTGGCGCAGGTGGATAAGCTGGTCAACGACGCCATCCTGGAAGGCATCCCTGTGGTAACGGAGGTGCTGCCCATCGAGGAGGCCAAGAAGAAGGGCGCTGTGGCCATGTTCGGCGAGAAGTATAGCGACGTGGTCCGCGTGGTGGAAATGGGCGGCGTGTCCATGGAATTCTGCGGCGGCACCCATGTGGATAACACCGCTAAGGTGGGTCCCTTCCGCATCAAGAGCGAGGCATCCGTAGCCTCCGGTGTCCGCCGGATCGAGGCTACCGTGGGCCAGCTGACGCTGGATACCATCAACCGCAACCAGCAGGTGCTGTTCCACATCGCCCAGATGTTCAAGACCAACCCCGGCGAGCTGGAGAACCGTCTGGAGCAGCAGATGAACGAGATGAAGGATCTGCGCCATGAGCTGGAGAAGTTCAAGGAGCAGGCTTCTCTGGGCGAGGCACGGAGCTTTTTGGCCTCCGCTAAGACGGTGGGTGAGTTGAAGGTCATCACCGCTCAGCGGGATGGTATGGACGCTGCCGCCATGCGCAAGCAGGGCGACTTCCTCCGGGATAAGGAGCCCGGCGTGGTGGGCGTTCTGGCCTCTGTCAATGACGGTAAGGTGACACTGCTGGCCGTTTGCGGCAAGGACGCCGTGGCCAAGGGCGTGAAGGCCGGCGATATCATCAAGGCCATCGCCCCCATCTGCGGCGGCAAGGGCGGCGGCAAGCCCGACAGCGCCATGGGCGGCGGCACGGAGGTCAGCAAGGTGGATGACGCACTGGCAGCCGTGGACGATTTCGTGGCTGGCAAGCTGTAAAAAGGAGAGACGTGTATGCTGATTCGTTTTGATGAACTGGAGCCCTCCGTTGTTTCCCACATGAAGGGAGGCGAGGGGGAGGCGCGTTTGCAGCTTGTTCAGGATGTGGACAACAAGATCATGCGCAGCGTGCTGGCCCCCGGTGCATCTATCGGCCTCCATACCCACGAAACCAGCAGCGAAGTCATGTATTTTCTGTCCGGCACCGGTAAGGTGCTGTATGACGGGGTCTGGGAGCCGGTTGCTCCCGGCACCTGCCACTATTGCCCCAAAGGTCACAGCCACAGCCTTGTCAACGATGGCACGGAGGATCTGGTGACCTTCGCCGTGGTGCCGGAGCACGAAAAGAGATAACATCCGATCGGAAAGGAGCCTATCTATGAGCGATTGCCTGTTCTGTAAGATCATCGCCGGGGAGATCCCCAGCAGCAAGGTCTATGAAGACGAGCTTTGCTATGCCTTCAATGACATTGCTCCCCAGGCACCCACCCATTTTCTGGTGGTGCCCAAGGCCCACATCCAGTCCGTTTCCGCTGTAACGGCGGAGAACAGCGCTGTGGTGGCCCATATTTTTGAGGTCATCGCCAAGCTGTCCAAGGAGTTGGGCTTTGACGAGGCCGGATACCGGGTGGTGTCCAACATCGGCGAGGCGGGCCAGCAGTCCGTGCCCCACCTGCACTTCCATGTGCTGGCCGGACGGGATATGACCTGGCCTCCGGGCTGATTGAGCGAAAAACGGTGCGGGACGCTTTATGCGCCCCGCACTGTTTATTTCCGATGGAGCGGCGCGTGAGAAGGGCGGGAGCGCCTTCCGCTTGTTTTTGGAGTATTTAGATGTAGACAGTTGGCTGTCAATATGGTATATAAATATTGAAGCCGTTCGGGTGAAAAACACCGGAGCAGTGTAGCCATTTGGTAGCATTATCAAGAGGTGATACGATGTTCTTCCAACGGCTTGAGGATCTGCGCATCGATCACGACAAGTCGCAGATTGAAATTGCAGCTTATCTGAATCTGAACCGCAATGTCTACTGGCGCTACGAAAAAGGCGTTCGGGAGATACCGGCCTGGGCAGTCATCAAACTGGCGGACTATTACCACGTCAGCACGGACTACCTGCTGGGACGGACGGACCGGCCGGAGCCGTATCCTGTCAAATGAGACGGCTGGCGCTGTTCTGCGGCGGGTTTGCCGCAGGGATCTTTCTGGCGCAGTATCTGCTGCCGGGCGGCTGGCTGCTGTCCGGTGGCTTGGTGTGCCTTGCATTGGGCTTTGGGGCGCTGCTTCTGCCGGAATGTTGGCGGAAACGGGCGATCCTCTGTCTGGTGGGCGCGGCGCTGGCGCTGGGGTGGAACTGGCTGTATGTCCGGCAGGTCAGCGAACCCATGGAGGCCTTGGCGGACACCCAGCAGGCCTTGACCATGACCCTGACGGAGTATCCCACCGAGACCCGCTTCGGCGCAAAGGTGACGGTGCGGGCGGAGGGACTGCCGGGGAAACTGACCTACTACGGCGATCCGCCCCTTTTGCAGCTTTCTCCCGGTCAGTGCCTTACCGACGAGGTGTATCTGCAAAGCGCGTCCCGTATCCGGGATGACGATGTGACGGTATTCAACTCCAAGGGCGTGTTTCTCCTGGCGTACAGCCGGGGGACGGTGGCCTTCCATGCCGGGACGGTGGACGCGCCCCGGTGGTGGCCCGCCCGGTTGGGCCGGGCCATGCAGGAACGCATCCGGGAATTATTCTCCGGAGATGACGCCGGTTTTCTGCTGGCGCTGCTGACGGGCCGGAAAGGGGAACTGTCCACCCAAGCGGACGTGGATCTGTCCGAGGCGGGGGTCTATCACATTCTGGCAGTCAGCGGGATGCACTGCGCGTATCTGCTGGCGATGGTGGGCTTTCTAGCGGGAAAGCACCGGCGGCGTCTGACGGCGGCGGCAGCCATCCCCACGCTGATCTTCTACGCGGTGCTCACCGGCGGGTCTCCCTCGGTGGTGCGGGCCTGCGTGATGCTGAGCTTTCTGACGGCGGCACCCCTGTTCCGCCGGGAGAGCGACCCGCCCACGGCTTTGATGACGGCGCTGTTCCTGATTTTGCTGGACAACCCCTTCGCGGCGAAGTCCGTCAGCCTGCAACTATCCTTCGGGGCGGTGGTGGGGCTGCTGTGGCTGTCTCCTAAGCTCTACCGGGGGCTGGCAGGAGAGAAAAAGCATGGCAGGCTCTTTACCTTTACAACTGTTAGTATTTCGACAACCTTCGGGTGTCTGGCACTGACGGCGCCTATCAGCGCCTACTATTTCGGCAGTTTCGCCCCGGTGTCCCTTTTGAGCAACCTGCTGTGCCTGTGGGCGGTGGGCATCGTGTTCATCGGCGGGCTGGCGGCGGTGCTTCTCAGCTTTTTCTACCTGCCGCTGGGGACGGTGATCGGCCTTGTACCCCGGCTGCTGATCAAGTATATTCTGGCCGTGTGTCACGCACTGGCGGCGTTGCCGTATCATGGCGTGTATTTCTGCAATCCCTATCTGAAATACTGGATGGGGTTCGTGTATCTCCTGTTTGCTGCCGCGTGGCTGCTAAAGCCCAAGGGCCGGCGAAAATTTGCCGTGGCCGCCGCGCTGAGCATCCTGACGCTGGCGGTGACGGTGCGGGCGGGGGAGAGCCGGTTCTGTCACCGGCTGAACGCCGCGGCGGTGGACGTGGGACAGGGACAAAGCGTCATTTTGAGATCCGGGACGGAGACCGCCTTAGTGGACTGCGGCAGCGGAAACAACTGGCGGGACGCTGGATGCGACACGGCGGACGAGCTGCTGACTATGGGCTGCCGCCGGGTGGACCGGGTGATTTTGACCCATTTCGACGATGACCACATTAACGGCGTGGAGCATTTATTGGCCCGGATGGGCGCGGAGACGCTGACGATCCCGAAAGCGGAGGGCGGCGCGGCGCTGGACCGGCTGCTGGAACTGGCGGAGCGGTACGGCATGGACGTGGAGACTGTGACCGAGGAGACCCATCTGCCCTTTGGAAACGGAGAATTGACCATTTTTCCGCCCTTGGGCGTCAGCGGGAGCAACGAACTGGGGCTCACTGTGCTGGCTTCGGCGGGGGAGCATGACTTCCTCATCACCGGCGACATGGAGCGGGCCACGGAGAAAAAACTGATCGAAACCTATAACTTGCCGGATATCGAGGTCCTGATGGCGGGGCATCACGGCTCCAAGGGGTCCACCTCGGAGGAACTGCTGGAAGCGGTGACACCGGGGACGGTCATCATCAGCGTGGGAAGCAATTCCTACGGGCACCCGGCGGAGGATACCCTGCGGCGGCTGGCCCGGGCAGGCTGCGATATTTACCGGACGGACCGCCACGGGACGGTCTATCTATCATTTGATTAGGAGCACATCATGGCATACGCAAAGAAAACCGCGAAGAACGAAGCCTATCAAAAACTGAAAACAGATCTGAAAGAGGGGAACCCTCTGGGGAACGCCTACCTCTTTTACGGAGAGGAGAGCTATCTCCGGGAATATTACTTGAGGGAGATCCGGAAAAGACTGATCCCCGCCGGGTTTGAGGAATTCAACTATCACGCTCTGGAAGGCAAGGACCTGACGGCCCAGAGCCTGACGGAAATGGCGGAGGCCATGCCTATGATGGCGGAGCGGACGCTGATCGTGGTGACGGACTGGGATATCTACAAGCTGAACGAGGATCAGCGGGAGCGGTTCATCGCCCTGCTGGAGGATCTGCCGGAATACTGCTGCATCGTGTTTGTGTACGATACGGTGGCCTACAAGCAGAACAAGACCGTGAAGAAGCTGTGCAAGGCCATGGACGCCCATGTGACGCCCATTGAGTTCAAGGCGCAGGACACCTCGGACCTGACGGCGTGGATCGCACGGCGGTTCCGGGCGCTGGGGAAGCAGATCGACCGCCAGACGGCGGAGTATCTGATTTTCCTCTGCGGCGGGCTGATGACGGGGCTTTCTCAGGAGATCGCCAAGATCGGGGCCTACGCCAAGGGGGAAGTCATCACCCAGCGGGACATTGACGCGGTGGCGGACCCGGTGCTGTCGGCGGAGATCTTCAAAATGACGGATGCGGTGTCCCAGAGCGACTACAACAAGGCTGCCGCCATTTTGGGAGACCTGCTGAAAATGCAGGAGGAGCCCATCGTGATCCTGGCGGCGCTGGGGAGCCAGCTGCGGCGGCTCTACACCGCCCGGATGGCCATTGACAGCGGCAAGGACAAATGCTGGCTCATGGAGCTGTGGGAGATGCGCTCGGACTATCCGGCAAAGCTGCTGTTACAGTCCGCCAAGCGGGTCAGCGCCCAGTGGTGCGGTGACGCTGTGAAAATGTGTCAGGTGGCAGATCTGCGGATGAAGAGCCAACGGGGGGTAGATCCGGCAGAGGAACTGAAGCTGCTGCTGGCCCGGTTAGGAGCGGCCCGAAAATGAGAAAGGTCAAGGAAGTCATCGTAGTGGAGGGCCGCTACGATCAGAATACGCTGGCGCAGGTGGTGGACGCCACGGTGGTGACACTGGGCGGTTTTGCTGTGTTCAACGACAAGGAAAAGGTGGCCTTTCTCCGGCGCTTGGCGGCGGAGCGGGGACTGATCGTCCTGACGGACAGCGACGGCGCTGGTTTTGTGATCCGCAACTACCTGAAGGGGGCGCTGCCCAAGGAGCAGGTGAAGCAGGCATACATCCCGGACATCCACGGCAAGGAAAAGCGGAAGCGGGCCCCCGGCAAGGAGGGGAAGCTTGGCGTGGAGGGCATGAAGCCGGAGGTGATTTTGGAGGCCCTCCGCCGGGCGGGGGCCACGTTTTTAGACAAAGTGGCGGAGCCGGCTGCGGAAAAAACGCCCATCACCAAGGCAGACCTGATGGAATGGGGGCTGGCCGGAGGAGCAGACAGCAGTCAGCGGCGGCAGGCGCTGCTGCGGCAGCTGGATCTGCCGGAGCACCTGACCGCCAACGGGATGCTGGAGGCGCTGAACTTGCTGACCGACCGGGAGGAACTGGCGGAACTGCTGCAAGACCAATGAGAGAAGAAAACTTCCCGCCGAAAATTCGGCGGGAAGTTTTGCGTTCAGTTCCGTATGTTCTTTTTGAGGAAAGACCAAGCAAGGTCGATGGCGAAGACCCCACCGGTTATGGCGAACAATATCGCAGCTTCGCTGGCGGACGTCAGCCATCTGAGCTGCCAAAAGGCGCAGCAGATCACACTCAGGATCGCAAAGGTGAGGAGGATCTTTAAAACGGCCTTTTTCACGGTCAGCATCCTTTCGGTTGATATTGGTCAGGTATGCTCAGCCTCGTACTTTTTCAGGAAGTCCACCAGCGCCTCCACGCCCTCCTTGGGCATGGCGTTGTAGATGGAAGCCCGGAGACCGCCCACGCTCTTGTGGCCCTTCAGGTTGTCGAACCCGGCGGCCTTGGTGGCGGCCACCACCTCGGCGTCCTGCTCCTTGGAGGGGGAGACGAAGGGCACGTTCATGTAGGAGCGGTCCTCCTTCCGGACAGCGGCGGTGAAGAATTGGCTCCGGTCCAGGAAATCGTACAGAACGGCGGCCTTTTCTTCGTTACGCTGTGCCATGGCCTCCAATCCGCCGTTGGCCAGCAGGTATTGGAACACCTTGCCGCAGCAGTAGATGGACCAGCAGTTGGGGGTATTATAAAGGGAGTCGGCGTCAGCGTGGGTCTTGTAGCGGAGATAGGTGGGGACGAATTCCGGCAGATCCTCCCGGATCAGATCCTCCCGGATGATGACAATGGCCATGCCGGCGGGGCCGACGTTCTTCTGGACGCCGGCCCAGATCAGACCGTATTTGCTGACGTCGCAGGGGCGGGAGAGGAACAGGGAGGACTGGTCCGCCACCAGAACCTTGCCCTTGGTGTCGGGCAGCGTGTGGTAGGCGGTGCCGTTGATGGTCTCATTTTCGCAGATGTAGACGTAATCGGCGTTGTCCGGGATGTCCAGATCGGAGCAGTCGGGGAGATAGGAGAAGTTCTTATCGGCGGAGGAGGCAACGATCTTGACTTCACCGTACCGCTTGGCCTCGGCTATGGCCTTTTTGCTCCAGGCGCCGGTCTCCACATAGCAGGCCACGCCGTTTTTCATCAGGTTCATGGGAACCATGGCAAACTGCACCGTACCGCCGCCCTGAACGAAGAGCACCTTATAGTTATCAGGAATGTGCATCAGCGTCCGCAGATCGGCTTCTGCCTGAGACAAAATTTCCTGAAACACCGGGGAGCGGTGGCTCATCTCCATGACGCTCATACCGCTGCCGTGATAGTTCAGCACTTCGGCGGCGATCTCCTCCAGAACGGACTCCGGCATCATAGCAGGTCCGGCGGAAAAATTATAAACACGGTCATATCTCATGGGGGCTTCCTCGCAATCTGAAAATTTTCTCTCATTATAATGCGGACCCCGCCGGGAATCAACGGAAAAAGCGGCAAAATCTGACGGATAAAATCCGCAGCTTTCCAGTAAAATCGCCTGCAAAGGAAAAAATCGGTATTTCTACAATTTTTCGCAAAAAAAGGATTGACGGCGGGGGGGTTCTGTGCTAAAATCAGCATTACCTGTGAAAAAGGGCTTTTTTGTTGTGCGTTTTTTCGCTTTACGCACAGAGGAAGGCCGCTTTCAAAACCGCAGGGAGGCAGTCGGTATCCCCGGCACGCCGGGAACGATACCAATAATAAGGAGGTGCCGTTAATGCGCGTAAAAGTCACTTTGAGATGCAATGAGTGCAAGCAGAGAAACTACAATACGATGAAGAACAAGAAGAATACCCCGGACAAGCTCGAGCTCAACAAGTATTGCCGGTTCTGCAAGAAGCACACGCTCCACAGCGAGACCAAGTAAAAGCGGATCACACTGAGAAAGGGCGTGTAGAATTATGGCAGAAGAAGCGAAGAAGAGCCGCGGAGCCTGGTTCCGCGAAATGAAAAGCGAATTGAAAAAAGTCACCTGGCCCAATCAGAAGACCGTGGTCAAGAACACCGGTACCGTGCTGCTGTGCTCCCTGCTCATCGGCGCGTGCATCTGGATCTTTGACGGCGTGGCCTACTCTTTGATCCAGGCGATCCTGAGCCTGTTTCAGGGTTAAGGAGTGCCGCAATGTCGGAAAACGCGAAGTGGTATGTGATCCATACCTATTCCGGTTATGAAAACGCCGTTAAGACCAGCATTGAGAAATTCGTCAACGGACGGGGCATGGAGGATATGATCCTGCGGATGGAGATCCCCGTGGAGACCGTAAAAGAGGTCAGCGAGTCCGGCGAGGCGAAAGAAGTCGAGCGCAAGGTGTTCCCCGGTTATGTGCTTATCAAAATGGTCATGACGGATGACACCTGGCATCTGGTGCGGAATGTCCGCGGCGTCACCGGTTTTGTCGGTACTGCCAACAAGCCCATCCCCCTGACGGAGGAAGAGGTGCTTGCCATGGGCATGGAAAAGCACGAGATCGTCGTGGGCTACAACGTCGGCGACCATGTTCGTATCGTGGATGGCCCCTTGGCCAGCTTCACTGGCGTTGTGGAAGACATCGAACCCGAAAAGAATCAGGTCAGCGTCATGGTTTCCATGTTTGGTCGCGAGACCCCCGTGGAACTGGAGCTGGATCAGGTGGAAGTCCTGAACTGATTTTTCCCGCCGGGATTCCCGGCAAACAGTGGGAGGGGCCATCGGCCCCGCCAAAGACGGACATCGTCCGCCACCACATCTATGATTTAGGAGGTGCTACTCCGTGGCACAGAAGATTACTGGTTATGTAAAACTGCAGATCCCCGCAGGCAAGGCGACTCCCGCTCCCCCGGTTGGCCCCGCTCTGGGCCAGCATGGCGTGAACATCGCTGCTTTCACGAAGGAATTCAACGAGCGCACCAAGAATGACATGGGTCTCATCATTCCCGTTGTCATCACCGTGTACGCTGACCGTTCCTTCTCCTTCATCACCAAGACGCCCCCCGCGGCCGTCCTGATCAAGAAGGAGTGCAACATCGAGTCTGGTTCCGGCGTCCCCAATAAGAACAAGGTCGCCACCATTTCCAAGGCTTCCGTTCAGAAGATCGCTGAGATGAAGATGCGCGACCTGAACGCCGGCAGCCTGGAGGCCGCTATGAGCATGGTTGCCGGTACCGCCCGTTCTATGGGCGTTGTGGTCGGCGACTAACAGACCATCAATTAACAAGGGCAAACACGCCTGTCAGTGCGTCTTTCCGGCGCTTTTTGCCCTTTTCGCCTTGACGGGCGTCAGCTCGTCATCATCTCAAAAGTCAAAAATCACTCGAATATCCATCGCTGACAGGTGCGGGCAGTTTTGCCAGAGCAGAAATGCGTCCAGGTGACAAAAAGCCCGCAGGGAATACAGGGTGTATTGCCAAGGGCTCTGCGGAAGCATGGGGGCATTTCTGCCCGCCAAAACCGTATTCGCCCGTGTCAATTGATGGTCACAACAGCCGAGCGGTCAAAGACCGCTCGATACAGTGGGAGGACTAAGTTCCGAAGAACCACTATGAGGAGGAATAACATTGTTTAGAGGCAAGAAATATCAGGAGAGCGCCAAGCTGATCGATAAGAGCGCTCAGTATGAAGCCGCTGAGGGCATGGACCTCATCTGCAAGACCGCCAAGGCCAAGTTCGACGAGACCGTCGAGCTCCACGTGAAGCTGGGCGTTGACTCCCGTCACGCTGACCAGCAGGTCCGCGGCGCCATCGTGCTGCCCCACGGCACCGGCAAGACTGTCCGCGTGCTGGTGTTCGCCAAGGGCGACAAGGCTGACGCTGCCCGTGAGGCCGGCGCCGACTATGTGGGCGATATGGACATGGTGGAGAAGATCCAGAAGGAAAACTGGTTTGATTTCGACGTGGTCATCGCCAGCCCCGACATGATGGGTGTGGTTGGCCGTCTCGGTAAGGTGCTGGGCCCCAAGGGTCTGATGCCCTCTCCCAAGGCCGGCACCGTGACCCCCGATGTGGCCAAGGCCGTTCAGGAGTCCAAGGCCGGTAAGATCGAGTATCGTCTGGACAAGACCAACATCATCCACTGCCCCATCGGTAAGGTCTCCTTTGGCGCTGAGAAGCTGACCGACAACTATAACGCTCTGATGGGCGCTATCGTCAAGGCCAAGCCCGCCAGCGCCAAGGGCCAGTATATCAAGAGCTGCGTCGCCGCCACTACCATGGGCCCCGGCGTGAAGATGAACACTGCAAAGCTGGTCTAAGAGCTGAAAGAGGGGAGAGATCCCCCTTTCAATCCCGCTGAACGGAGGGAACGGAGATGTTCCTTCTGCGAAAACGGAAAATGATATTAAATTTTGGGAAAATGCTTGACATTATGCCAAAGTTTGATATAATAACAGTCGCGTTCCAAAGACAGCAGGTGGGGGAGACCCCGTAAGTCCTGCCGAGGATGGCAAAATCATTTTGATGATGCTTTTCTGTCCTCATGTCTTTCGGCATGAGGACAGTTCCTTTTTGAACGCCTCTGACCCGGGCGGACGGAGGTCCGCCGCAAATTCTCATGGAGGTGAAACCAAGTATGCCTAACGCAAAGGTCCTTTCCGAGAAGCAGGCAATCGTTGCCGAGCTGACCGAGAAGATCCAGAAGGCTACCGCAGGCGTCATCGTCGACTACAAGGGTATTACCGTTGAAGAAGACACTGCTCTGCGTAAGGAGTGCCGTGAGGGCGGCGTGGATTATGCGGTTGTGAAGAACACCCTGCTGCGCTTTGCTTTCAACAACACCGGCCTGAACGATCTGGATAATCTGCTGAACGGCACCACTTCTCTGGCTCTGGCCGATGATCCCGTGGCTCCTGCCCGTGTCATGGCCGACTATGCCAAGAAGCTGGACGGCAAGTTCGAGATCAAGGGCGGCTTCATGGACGGCAAGCCCGTCGATCTGGCCACCATTCAGTCTCTGGCTTCTATTCCCGCTCTGCCTGTCCTGCAGGCTCAGGTTCTGGGTACCATGCTGGCTCCCATTACCGGTCTGGCTGTTGTCCTGAAGCAGATCGCCGAGAAGAACGGCGCTCCTGCCGAAGAGGCTGCCGCCGAAGCTCCCGCCGCTGAATAATTCAGCGCACATCCCACACAAACAATAATAACTATTAGGAGGCAAATACAATGTCTGAGAAAGTTACCGCTATGATCGAAGAGATCAAGGGTCTCACTGTTCTGGAGCTGTCCGAGCTGGTTCACGCTCTGGAGGAAGAGTTCGGCGTTTCCGCCGCTGCCATGGCTGCTCCTGCTGCCGGCGCTGCTGCTCCCGCTGCTGAGGAGAAGACCGATTTCGACGTGGTCCTGACCGGCTTTGACGCTGCTGCCAAGATCAAGGTCATCAAGGTTGTCCGCGAGATCACCGGCCAGGGCCTGGCTGAGGCTAAGGCTACCGTCGAGGGCGCTCCTTCCACTCTGAAGGAAGCTGTCAGCAAGGACGAGGCCGAGGCTCTGAAGAAGCAGCTGGAAGAGGCTGGCGCCAAGGTCGAGCTGAAGTAAGCAAGACTTTCCGCAACATAAAAAGCTCCGTGTCCATGGACACGGAGCTTTTTTGCAGCTTGAAACGAGTTTTTTGAGGGAAAAAGCTCACTTTTGCAGAAAAAATCAGCGAAGGCGGCACATGGCCCAGACAGCATTGTGGTCCGACAGCTCTGCCCCCTGAAAGCGTTCCAGAGCGGAGCCAGGCTTGGCATAGGTGAGATCCTCCTTGGCGGTGGAGATCATCCGGCTTTCCGACGCGGTGACGCCCTTCAGCAGGATCCAGTCCAGACGCAGGGGCAGGGAATCGCCGTTGGGCAGGGGCTTGCGGCGGGTGAGACGGGGCTCCTTCGGAACGATCTCGTAGCCGTCGGCAGCGCACAGGGGCAGCAGAGGCTCAAAGCTGCCCACATCCTCTAAGCAGCGGCGGCGCAGAGCGGGATCGGCCGCGATGGCGCCGATGTCCTCCTTGGCCCGGCCGTCGAAGGTGTTGGTGTTCAGATCGCCGCCTAAGATCAGGGGCATATCGGGCAGCTCCTTGCGGACGGCCTCCAGAATGGCGGCCATCTGGGTCTTGCGGCCCTCGCCGTGGGTGCGGTTTTCCAAGTGGATGGACACAGCGCCCACCGGCTGTCCGCCTACGTCCAGCTCCGCAAAGACGGCCAGCCGTCCGCCGATGCGCTTCTGACGGTCGAAGTACCAGTTATACTGTTCAGGCAGGCGGATCACACCGGCGCGGCGGATGGGCCAGCGGGAGAAAACAGCGTTGCCATGGAAACCCTTGGCGTTTTCATCATTCACCAGCTCAATGAACTCAAGCCCCCAGGCGTAGTTCAAACCAAACGCCTGTGCCAGTTCACGGGCGGTGTTCTTGTTGCCGGAGCGGGCGCAGCCGTCATCCAGCTCATTGGCCAGAATCACGTCAAAGGGCTGGATATCCGGGCAATCCCGCAGAAATTCCTGAATTTCCGGCAGGTTTACGCCCCGTTCCATGTTGAACATCAGGACGCCCAGGGCCTCCGGGATCTGTGCGGGCGGCGCGACAAAGTTATCAGTCTCCGCCTGGGAAAACTGGGGGATCATGGCCATGACCTCCGTCTGCGGCCGGTCATCTAACAGCGCCCCCAGACGCTTGCGTTCATTCAGCGGGATACCTTGCATGTATTCATTAACTCCTGTTACTATATATTTGCCCCTTGGTTTATGGCAGCCAGCCATAGGCATGGGACATCTCGTTGCCTAAACTGTTAGAATAGCGAGGTAATGGTCTGACCTTCGCCTCCAAGGGCTTTTACGTC
>Ga0256405_10006572_pt1 | contig 18445 bp, 24 predicted proteins | sample RumenRJG_02DNA_FD_189096 | JGI IMG/M metagenome (GOLD analysis project Ga0256405, IMG submission 189096) | Bovine rumen microbial communities from Lethbridge, Alberta, Canada - RJG_02 | ecosystem: Host-associated > Mammals > Digestive system > Stomach > Rumen | place: Canada: Alberta... | reverse complement strand
CTCAATCTCTTGCAGGTTCTTGTTGACTTTTTTATTCACACTTTTCTGCAGCAGGTTTCCCATCTTTGTAAATCCATCAGTGAGGGCCCAGGTAATACCAAGTACAGTTCTGAACTCTATTGGGTGTTCATCAGCATATAGCTGTACAGCAGTAAGCTCCTCACCCTCATCAGTGGTCTTTACAACTCTGGTCATGGCTTCATAGGCTTTCTTTCGTGTAGCCTTGTCCACCGGAATGTCTTCAAAGAGCTTGTCTTTCTCAAGGACTGCCTTCTTGAAATCTTCAGTCTCACGCTTTACTTTCTCCCTTTCAGCGTCAGCTTCTTGTTTCTTGAAGTCAAGTTGCTCTTGGAATTTAGTCTTAAAATAATCCTTTATGGATTCAAGAGCATCCCTGGCATTGTCCTTATCAGTCCCTGAGGACATAATCATTTCAACCTGCTTTTTGGCTCTCTCTTCTGAGAACCCACGGTTCATAAAATCTCTTAGCAGAAGTGTCCTACGAAGGTTTGCTCCACGCTGCGAATCATCATCAATAGCCTCATCAGTAATGCCTTCAAGCCTATCAATTGTGCTCTTGTACTGAGCAATCACACTTGGTTCCATGCCATTCTGTATGGCTTCCTTGTACCTTCGTGTTTCATCATCAAGCCTAGCATCAATCTCATTCTTGAATGCCTCCATGAAACTGTCAGCATCAGAGATTTTATCAACAGTGTCTTTATCAAGGAATTGAAAGAGGCCATCGCCTTTTAGAGCTTGGGCAAATAATGAATATGGATTTTCATTTTTGGGAGAAGACCCCTCGTCCTCAGGGTTGGCCTCCTCTTCTTCTTCCTTTTCATTATCCCCTACGCTCTCTGGGTCATCATTGCCAAACAAATCTTCGGCATTTACAGATGCTCCCTCAGGGATGGTTTGTTCATTTTCTTTGGTTTCAGGTTTTCCTTCCTTTACTTCATTTACTGGAGTTCCAGTATCCTCAAAATCCCCGAAAAGGTCATCTGCACTTGCAGAATCAACTCCTACAAAGGTTTGAGCGTTCTTAAACAAATCATTCATTTTACTTCTCCTTAAAATAAACTTTGATACAAAAGTAAAAGGTTTGTAAAGTTATTACAAACCTTAGAGAATTTTGCTATTTTTTACTGCCATTACAGGTGCTTCTCCCTGCATTCTTCGCAGAAAAGTTCCTTGGCTGCCCAGAACATTTTCTTTCCAATCTCTCCCACAAGGTACTGGTACTTCTCGCTGAACGGGTCTATGTTATCAGCTATACATATATGCATTGCAAGATGCCCCTTTTCATGGTCAAAGGTATCATAGAACTCATCAGTTGAATCTGCCTTGCCTATTATAAGGAGACTCTCCCTGCTGTACTTGTTTGAATGAATGCTTCCAACATTAATCCCCTCTTCCACAAGGTTATGTACAGTCTCCTCAGCATCTTCCCTGCTACAACCAAGGTCTATAAGGTTTTTTATTATATCATCCTCAGGAAATGAATCCGTAATGTAATATACCCTTACAAACCAGTCATACCTGTCAATTGTAAACTCCTGCAGTATCATATCATATCTTCCCAGTTTATAGGTGTACCAGAACCTACACAGTCAGCAAAGAACCTTGTAAATACCATTCCCTCATATCCGTCAGGGTCATCTATGGTGTCTGATATATATTGCACCATAGCACCCTCATCCTTTATAGACCTTCCAAGAAAATCGGCCTTGCACATGTTTGCCACATACACAGCATCATAACCCTTATCATTCTTAAGGATCATCGAGTACCTCTTGAGTATCTCATCAAGCCTTTCCTTTGATATTGGGTCTATGGAGACTGGCTTGTTATTCACCAGCCTGTACATCTTGGATGCTGCCCAGTCACTCATCTTCTTTGAGAAATGCCATCCATAATATGAAAGGTATTTCTCCATTCCAGAGGGATATTCAGAATAAGAATCAAGCCTAGCCATATACAATAATATTAAAGGTATAGCAGAACAGTTGCCCTGCTATACCATAATTAAACTTACTCTTTGTCAAACTCTTTTACATAGTCTTCGAGTATGTCAAGTGCAGCACAAAGTCCGTCCTTTACACCTTCCTCATACTCTCCGCCCCTTCTGCCAGACATGCCTGAAGAAGATTTCCTTGAAGAGTAGCCTCCACGCATTCCGCTTTCACTCATACCACTCTTTCTTTCCTCAATGATTTTCCAAACTCTATTCATTTCTTTAAGTGTTTTTTGGCATTAATGCCTCAACCAGTCTTTCCACTTGGGTTGTTAAGCTTCCAACCTGATTTTTAAGTTCTGCAATCTCTTCTTTCTGGACTTGCTTTTCAGCAAATTCTGGATTAAGAGTAGATAGAATAGCATCAAGCTTTTCAATCCTGTCCTCATGGTAAGGTTTGCTGTTTATTATGTTGATGCTCTTTTGTTTTTCACTGGTTATTTCAGCGTTGATAGCATCCTTGCTTGTAGAAACCACAATGCTTTCTCCATCAATATAAGTATCAGAAGTGTCCATCTGGGCAGGAAGATTCTTCAAATTGATAGTATTGTTGCCAACTCTCACCACAATGTCAGCAACAAATTCCTGTTGACCAAATTGCATCATTTGATTCTTTGGATGAACAGAGGGTTGTGATGATATATAACCAGTTTCAAGTTTTGTATTATCTCCCTTATGGAAGAGATATATTGGACTGTTTGGTCTGACTGATTGAAACATAATGCTTTAGATTTGACCGATTAATTGTAACATGTTATCTATCCTGTCATAAAATACAAGGAATACTCCGGGATTAGGGAAATTAGCTACTGTAGCATTTGCACCACCAGCAAGGGTTACATTCTGGGTATTTCCAGCCATAATGAACCTTACTGGAAGTGTTTCAGTAGTTCCCTCTGGCAAGTCAGTAAGATATACTAAGAGCAAGCCACTGAATGGATTTCTATCCCAATCAGGAATAAAGCCATAATCTACAGTATCTGTGCTGACAGTTACCTTTCTTGACCGAATTCTTGGCAACCCATTTATATTCGAGTATTGATACGGAAATTTTGCCATTTTTCTAAAATTTTATTAAATTTGCAATAAGGGAATAGGTAAGAGTAATTAACTTACTGATAAGAGTTTTCAAGGTCTCTTTCCCTTTTCTTTTTCAAATCCTTGATTCTTTTAAAACTTGATTAGTATGACTAAAGAAGAATTTATTGAGTCTATTAGACTCGAAGGAGAAGAGTGGAAAGACATTCCTGAGTATGAGGACATATATATGGTATCTTCTCTTGGAAGAGTAGCCTGCATGTCAAGAAGAATATACCTTGGGAGGAATAAAAAGAGCTACAGAGATTTTAATTATACTTTAAAGGCACTTTGCTCTAATAGTAATGGGTACATTAATTTATCATTATATAAAGCTGGAGTTCCTGTAAAGTACAAATCCTTACATCGTTTAGTAGCAGAATTGTTTATACCTAACCCAGAACATAAGCCTATAATTGACCATATAGATAGAAATAGACAAAACAATGCTGTTTCTAACCTACGATGGTGTACATTAAAGGAAAATATGCTTAATCCCAACACGGTTGAACACTGTCGTAAGCTTGGAGAAAGTATTGACAGGTCTTATAGAAATCATCCCATAGTAGCTTTTAAAGATAATAGATTAGTTAAAAGATACCAATCTATAAATGATGCTGTTCAAGATGGTTTTATAAGTTGTTCAGTATCCCAAGCTTGCAGTGGTAAACTGAAAACATACAGGGGCCTTCGTTGGATGTACCTTGAAGACTATGAAAACTATATCAGTATGTCAAAGAACTCTTAACTATTTAGTACTCAATTAGTTACTATCCCCAATATGAAGTGCCTCCCCAACCATAACCATAGGGATTGAAACCAGCACCCCAACCGAATCCAAAGCTTGGAGTATTGTTAACTGCTGTAATGTTTGGATAGGTTACTGGCACAGTGTTAGGTTGCTTATTGGCAATCTCATTGACCTTGGCTTGCAGAGGAGCAATGACATTGTAAAGCTGAGCAGTCTGACGGTCATTATCAATCTGACCACGAAGCTGGGTAATAGTATCACCCTGAGCAGCAATCTTGGACTGGTATTCGCGTCTCTCAAGGTTGCAGAACTGGTCAAGAATAAGGGCATTCTGGTCTTTGATAGCACTGAGAATGTTGGTAGTGTTGCGGTCAGCCTGAGAACCAAGCTGGTTAGTCTGCTCAAGAGTGCGAATCTGAGCCTCATAACCCTGCTGGGTAGTGAGAAGTCTATTCTCGCAGCAGCACTCACAAAGCTGACGGCTGAGGGAAGCATCACCCATCTGGATTGCATTCTGGACTTGAAGGCCACTCATACCTACCTGTGAGCCAACACCCTGAAGTGCAGACATGAGGCTGTTCAGAGAACCCTGAATAGCATTGATGTCACAATTCAGATTGGTAGAAAGCTGACGGATGGCATCACCATTGCCTTGGATAGCCTGCTGAAGGAGGTCACGTCCAGCATCATTATTGAGCTGGTTGGCAAGGAAGCCAGTACCATTGTTACCACCAAAGTTACCGAAGTTTCCATTGCCTCCCCAACCCATCAGGAAGAACAGGAATATAATCCAGAGAAAACTATTACCACCGCCAAAACCGCCACTGTTGTTCATGGCATAAAGTACAGACGGGTCAATGCCTCTCTGTGAAAACAGGGTAGCAAGCAGGGGCATCCAAGAGTTACTGTCATTTCCAAAGAAATAAGTTTTTGAAGATTCACCTTCCATAATAAAAAAGAATTAAAGGTTATACATTTAATTGTTAGCTAACAATGCAAAGGTATAACCCCTAATTCTGGAAGGACAATGATGCTACAATGAATAAAAAAGCCGCCCCTACAAATGTAGAAGCGGCACTAAGTGAGGAAAACAATGCTAAAACAATAAACCTCTCGTCTGCCCAAAGTTAAACATGAATAATACTAACCAATCAAACCTTCCTCACTTATTATCCCTTAAGATTTTTGCATCCTTTATTTCTTTCAAACTCCATTGAAGCTCTTTGAATCCCGGTACTTTCCTTCCTTTTGGCAGGACCCCTTCCCTTACAAGATTATCAAAATGGGCTCTACTTATATTAAGGTATGTATAGGCTTGGTACTTACTTATAAACTTGTCCCTGCTGTTGAACTTCTTCAGATACTCCACAGTCTCCAGAAGCTCATCTTCAGTCATGTTTGTGTTTCCAGAGTCTATGTCATCCACTATCTTTAGAAGGAGCTTTTTCAATAGATGCAACACAATCTTTCCTTTTTATAGAAGTATAGTATGAGAAATGCGAATACTGCTAAATTTATGCTGAAAATGCACATCAGAGTCATTGTGCTTACAGGTATTCCTACTGTGAACTCCAGTGTACTTATTATATCATTTACAAGTACATAATGCAGGAACATTCTATGGTATATGCAAAACCTGAATACATAGGACACCAAATATAAAAACATCAGTGTAAGGAACGAGACTCCTCCAACATATGAAAATATAGTTGTATTATATCCAAGTAAACAGGTTAAAGTATTTGCAGCATCACAAAAAGCAAGTAACATTGGGATTACTTTCAAGAATTCCAATGTTACTTTATACCACTCCTTGTTAACACTTTTTACCTCCGCTGGCTTTCTTTCTTCCACCACCACAAAGTATTGAGCCATTATTCTTTACACCTGCACGAGGAACATTGGGTCTTACCCTTCCTTTGCTTTTTCCTCCTCCAGATGCCTTTGATTTCTTCTTATTGTTGGCCACCATATTAGTAATGTTTAATTTATAGTGAATTTTAAGTTCCACCAAAAGTAAATAAAAATTTATTTATAAGCAAGTATTATTGAGTTATTCTTGTGACATACCTGCTGCCTCCATTGATTTTATTTGTCTGGATAATGCCATATGTACATATCTTCTGGCATTATCATTATTGTATACTTTATTCATATTAAACTATTATTTAATAAATGGCCATATTAAAAAACCTATAATTTTATAAACCCATTCTGGCTTATCACATGGGTAATCCAAGTCACAATCCTTAGTTCTTTCCCTCTTGAAGTTTATCTTATAGCAGAAATTATGGACTGCCCACTCTCTTGACAGAGATAGGAATGACCTTTTCCACACGTCAGAGTCAGGATGGATGCCCTTTATCTGAGCGAGGATTCTAGGAAACTTCTTCTTCTCGATAAGGTAGGAATCGGGAATATGAAGATTGGACTTGGTTATCTTGTACTTTATCATAGGACAGCGATAAGGATGATTACTACTAGAGCAACAAGGTATCCGATTATCCACGGGAGATACTTCTTCCATTCGGCGATGAACTTGGCTCTCCCATACTCTTTCCAATACTCTTTCTTCTTCTCCTTCCAGTTCTCTCCGTAGATTTGCTGCAACCATTTACGGTTGCCATACACCATTCCCACGATAGGATAGGCTATTACAGCAAGGATACCCAAGACAAGCAGTATCCCAAATATCCATTTGATGACCTCTGCACCAACGGTCTCTTCAATGATAAGTAAGTTCATGATTGTTAATAGTTAATATGTTAAGGTTTCGGGCCATTCCACAAAAGGATGAAATCTTCTGTGATACCTTCTGGAGCCTCGTCATGGTGGAAATAACTTTCGTTCGCTCCTGAAATGACATATAACCCCTCAAGGCCTTTCGCACTGAAAACGACATCGCGTTCATCAGCATCCTTTGGCAACTGAGCCAAAAATTGTTTTAATTCACTTACTTTCATGATATTATTATTAAATTATTTTTTTCAAAAAGTGAAAGAATACCGGGAAAGAGCCCCGGTCTCTCAAGTCAGTCAGAATTCTCTTTTTTCAATAACATTCCCATTACAAGTGCCTCGGTCATGTTATCACCGCTAAATCCTGGAATCTTGACCAGTATTGCTTCCATTGCCGACAACTTCCCGTCTGATACAAGAGTCTCAATAAGGGCATCCTCCTTCTCTTGAGCTTTCTTACGCAGTTCACGGATCTCTCGGAATGTCTCCTGTATTTCTTTGATGGTCATATCTCAGTCAGTTAGAGGTTAAAGTAGATGACTTTGAAACGCCACAACTCGGTCAGTTTATCGCCAGATTAAGTTTCCCCCAAGGGTACAACACTGTGGTTATGGCGTTCCAAGTCATTAGGGCCGAAACTAATCGTGTAAGACTACGGGGATGGTACTACCATTCTCGCTATATCTTACCGTGAGTGTTACCTTTCTTTGGAATTGCTGATTCCACTCGTTTCCAACACGGACAACCTTCACTATCTTGGAATAGGTATCAAAAGCAACCATATTCAAGCAGTCTTGGTTTTTCGTGTTTGCGGCACGGTCGCTATCGTTCCAACTATTCTGCTTATTCGTGGCACAATCAATGACAACACAAAGTTGGTTTCTGTGATTAGTTAGATAGTAGATTATATCCCGATGCGTATGTCCCTGCAAGAAACAAATGAACTTACCTCCATTGTCAATGAAATCGTCCACCTTATCGGCAACACTTTCGCTCAAATCCCCAAACTCCGGGAGTTCCTGGGCCTGGTAACTTGAAAACGGGCAATCAATGACCGAGCACTTGGATGCAGTAAAAGGATGGTGTTCCGCAATAACCACACTATAATCGGAATGATTCGCAATTACATCCGTTAGGACGGAATCAAGCCAAGACAACTGCGTTTCATCCATCTCCATACTATCCAATACGATAAGCCGGACTTTCGGCTCGGAATAGTCCTTGTAATAGTAACAATATCCGTTTACTGCGGCATCCGCTGGTTGTGTTACACCCCACCCGGAAATGAACGGAGCGAAATATCGGTTATAAGCATCAAGTCCACCGTGGGCGTGCCAATCGTTCCCGTCATAGGTATCGTGATTGCCTATGCAAGTCAAGATGTTTCCGGCATTGTTTTCCCCCCAGTAATCGAAACCATACACATCCCAAGAAGAATAAATCAAGTCCCCCGTACACAGGACATCATCCAAATAAGATGCGTATTTTGTGAACCATTCTTTTGCCCGGATAAGATTCTCTGCGTCACCGTGAATGTCAGAAAAATGACCAAGCAAAAGTGGCCTTGGAGATGATTCGGTAGATGTGTTTCCGACCCTTCTCCTCCGCTTTAATTGATTCATCAAATTATCATACAAAAGCGGCTGGTTAAGTGCGAGTATGCTTGTTGTCCCAAGGGAAGATTCTATGGCAGACAACCTTGTGTCAAGGTGTACGATATTCGCATCTTGTATGTCATTCTGCGAAAAATCGTTTGCATTCTCATACTGAATGTATATGTCATTATTCGTATAAACCGAAAGAAAATCCGCATTGTTTGGTGCTCCACCTAATTTGAAGCACAAAACAAGGAAACGATATTTGCTATTTGACGGGACGGTGTACGATTCAAATCTTGTTGCACCGGAGTAATCATTGAAAATCATACTCCAGTTTGTCCCTTGAACGGCAGGGGCATCCCAATTATTCTTATCACGCACTTGCACCCTCACACCAATTGGATATGTAACACCGTCTACCGTGTACGATGTCGGATAATGGATTGTAATTTGCGTGTCCAGCTTGATAAGGAAAAACGGGGTGTAAACAAGTTGTTTATATGTGTTTTGTCCTTCTGGTGCACCCGTTCCTCCTCCTTGGATTGACCCGTATTGTAATTGAGTTTTGGCAAGTCGCACCTTACTACCAACCGCATAAGAAATCAAAGAACTGCTTTCGAGTACGGCGTCCCTTTTTTCAAGGAAATCCACGGAATCCTTCGTGTCCGAATAAATAAGGATGTTTGTGACATAAGACCAATCGGCAGACTCACCAACACGGAGATATGTGCTTGTATTGCTCCCGTAGATGAACGGGACGATATGTTTCCCAGCAGACCAAGTTTGACTTGCCGCAATAGTCTGCGTTATCGGGCCAGACGAGCCGGATGCACTACGGAGAGTTATTGCGAAAGTTCTTGAAGAACTTAACTGAAACGAAAGGTAATACTGTTTTGTGGCGGTCAAAAGAGTAGGGCCAATGTACACACTTGCAGTAGGAGATTCTGCCTTGCTGAATACTTGTTTGTACGATGCTAACTCAGTCACTTCTTGGCCCAATTGACTGACTTTCACGTCAAGCACCTTGCCCATTTCGGCACTTAGAGCGGAGGTGGGCCCTCCAGTCTCTAAATCATTAACAACAGTAGGTGCTGGGACTGTAAATGTTCCAAGATTGTCCCAAGAAGAGCCATTGTATTTATATTCAGTAAACTCTCCAGCATTAGCAGTAGGCACAAGATAAACTATGTTTTCGTCTATTTCTGTTGTCGGGAGTGTACTAACTACCTTTGAGACACCCTCTTTGATTCCGAGGTTGTTCCAAACTTGTGCTTTTTCCGCGGCTGTTAGGGTTTGTGCTGTTTTTTGCAGAGAACCGACTGCAAGTTCAAGTGAGTTCTGGACAGCCGAAGACATATCAGATGACGGTATTCCAGCCGAAGGTTTTTGATAGGAAGTAGCACCCAAAGCTGCACCTGAGCGAATTTCAGAGAGGTCTTGGATGGTGTCCTGTTTGGTAGTTAATGCTTCTAGTAGCTCTTCTTCTGTAATGCCTTCTTCACCTCCCTTATCTAAAACTACTTTTAATACTTTCTTGATTTTCTCTATTCCTCCAGGACCAGTAGGACTGATTTTATCAATAAATTTATTTAACTCTTGCTTATTCATATCTTTAGTTTTTTATATAATTTAAATCCATAGTATCCTGCAAGGATAAACAGAACAATGAAAAACAGTTTTCCAAATATAATCAAAGTTTTTTGAATCCAAGTCAAAGGTTTCTCAATCTCTACTGGAACTTCCTTCTCTTCATACTTAATCCTATCCTTATACAGAGTATCATGTACTTCTTTAATCTTCCGTTTATACTTATACTCTGTTGTGGTTATATAGACAGTATCACCTTTCTTCTTGATAACCTTGTCCTTAAATACATAGATACTGTCATGCTGAAATATATTGTTAATCTTATTTATAACAGTAGTATCATGTTGTACCTGTGTGATGTACTTTGGTCTAAGTACACCACACGAAGTACATAGAAGTACCAGAAAGGAAAGTATGAGTAACTTTGATTTCATGTTATGCTTGCTTTTCCCAAACAGATTAAGAATCTTTTGCTGTCAGATAATAGTAAGTAATTCCATTAATGATTTCTTCATTAATATTCGAGTCTTCTAAAGTAGCCAGACCAACCCTGTCACCATCCAACATAAAATATACATTTTCTGCTGTTGGTTCTGTCTTGTATGCAGGTGTAATACCTGACAAATGAGTATTTACAAGAGCCTTTACAGTATCCAAAACTACATGTTCTTCTAATTCAGAATCAGAAAATATATAAGCATCTGGATATATAACGTTTCCCTCAGATGGAGGTGTAATAATACTATTAAGTGCTTCTGTAACAAGAGATTGTTCATCTACACTACCTCCAGAGCCACTATTGATAGCTTCAGTATATAGATTATGTCCGAACCTTCTAAGGTCTAAATCCATGTTCTGTTGTTTAATTGTTTTCATACTGCTAATTTATTTTCGTGTAACATTTCCTAGTTTATCAGCCCATTTTTCAGTGTAGAATGAATAGTATGAACCCATCTTTGATGTATGTATTGCAGCCCAAAGCAAAGAAGGAATACCTATTACAATTAAGTATAAAGGCCCTAGATACCTTGATTGCATTGAGTGCCCAAATTCATGCTTTACAGTATTCCAAGTTTCCTGAGTATTTGGGTATCTTCTTACGAAGATAATAGGCCCTAAAGAAAGTCCTCCTCTAAATTTCGGACATACCCTTACCATAGTAAATTTATAGTCCAATGTAGTGGAGCACTCAAAGATAAAAGAAAGCAATAACCCAAGTATCATTTGGGGCAATTGCCAGATAAAAAGCAGAGCGAATCTTAAGTGTTTCATATATTAACCGTTTACTTCAATTACTTTCTTTGTAGAATTATGGGTGTCCCTTACATCGACATGCAGCCAGTTTACATCCTTTTCAATCCTTACTGGGTAGGGCAGTTTGTCTTGATACTTCTTTATAAGCTCCCTTGCCTGAGCTCCAGTTATTTTCTTCATTGAAATATCAAAGGCTTTTCCAAGGACATGTGCTGACAGGTATATTGAATTTTTGTTTGTCTTATCTTTTACAAGCTGACAGCAGTTGCACCTAAGTCCCCTTTGATAATGCCCTGTGTAATTAATCACCATTGGAGTTTGAAAGATTTCCTCACGAAGGACAAGAAGGGTATGCAGAACCTTTGTATCCAAGAATTGCCAAGAACTTTCTCCAAACTTATTATAAGTATGGTTGCATACAAGTTCCTGAATCTTGAAATACTTTTTTAACCTTTCGATGATTTCTTTTCTTTCCATGACTCTTCTTCTTTAAATTTTTCAAGCTCCTCTTCCCTAATCTGGCTTAAGCTTTCCTTTTCAACTAGCTCTTCAGCATTCGGGCAACTGAATGGCAGGGCTGAATGAGTTAGGATTGCCTTTAAAAAGGCATTCATTGACAGGTTTATTCCATGGGGTTTAAGGAAGTTACTTATCATGCTTCCAACTTCTATGAGGATAATAAACAAGCACAGCCATTTTGCCCATTCAGTTCCTCCATCAGCAGCTACACTTACGGTACAAGCCATCAAGACAAAAGCAAAATATACAATCATCTTCCCCATAGTTTCCCTGCAAGCCTTGGAGAACCTGATAGGAATCCTGAGCTTGTAGGACTTCCAAATACCAGCAGCAAGGTCAGCAATTACTACAGTAAACATAGTAAGAAACCAAGGAATCATGAGCTGTGCTGCCTCTCCAAGGAAGGCAAGAAGGGTGGGAATCAAGATTCCACTGGTTAATTGTATAATTATATATCTAGGTGATGTCATTTTATAATACTATTTGCAAAATAAAAAATTTATTGTACCTTTGTAGTGCCCTTGAGCCCGTGACCATTGCTGAGAGTGCAGCTCTCACGAAGTCCCCCTTAAGGGCATTTCCTTTTTATTTCAAGAACGTTATCTCCTTAAATATTCCTGTTGTTCCATAGGTTGCGAATCTTGAAGATACCTTTGACCTTCGTATCATTACAGACTCTACGGATTTTCTGTTCTTCTTATATTCCCATATCTTGAAGGTTTTATACAGGTCTTTTTGCTTAACCGTCTGTACTTCTCCAAAACACAGGGTCTGCCAGAAGTACTTATCAAACAGTCTCCACTGCCTTTTGAGGGAAATAGGAACTTTATTTACATGTCCAGAGGCTCTATTTACATATTTCCATTCATGTGTCTGCCTTATACGTGACCCACGATAGGTAAGTAAACGTACATGAAAATGCTTTGCTTCAAGCTCTGCAAGTCCTTTAGTCGGCTGGAATTTTGGCATTCTTGGCTTTGCAATATTCCTTAAATGTCCTTCAATAATCTTGAAATTAGGACTTGTTGTTTCACAAGTAAGGTTAGAAGCATCTGCTGTAGTATAGTAAATAGTCTTTCCCTCAAGTTTTATCATTTTACATGAAGAAACACCTTCAGCATCTTTATGACTGTTATAATAGTCAGCATTCCTTATATGTACAAGAATTGGATTCCAGTTATTCTTTCTTAGCCTTGGAATGTACCTATACTTATCAAATGTTCCAGCTTCATTATATGTATATATCCAAAATTGCTTTACTCTATGAGTTGAAAAGAAGTTTATTGATTTAAATTTAAGTCTTCCATCAGCAAAGAAATACTGATTTCCAACCGATGCTTTCAATGGAATGCTTTTAGCTACAATTACTTTTCCAGTGCTCGAAGCAATCCTTCTGAATACTGATTCTTGCGGAGTTGGAGGAGTGGGTGTTGGTTCTGGAGATGGAGTTGGAGCTGAACTTCCTAAAAGTTCAGCCCAATCCCCACCATGAGGATAATAAATTTTAAATACAAAACCTCCCATAGGCCTAATCCATAAGGCATTCTGCAGAGGAATCCTGTTTCTTGAAATCTTTATGTCCTTAAGCGTAATCATTTCTATTTAGAGGTTTTGGGTTTACGATTTGCAGATATTCTTGCTATGTCATTCCTTTCAGCTTCAAGGTCAAGTTTCTTCTTATCCTGCTGAAGTTTAAGGTTGAATTCCCTAATCTGCTCATTTAGTTTTGCCTTTTCACCTTCACTCATAGGTGTGACAACACCATCAGAATTGTTGTCATTCTGGGCATATATTGACTGCAGTTTTGAATCTGCCTGAATCTGGGCTACAAGAATTTTAGTCTCATTGGTTTCAGAGTTCATGCTTGCCTGAGCATCAAGTTCCATCTGCTTGGATTGTATGGTAGCCTCAGCTTGCTGCTGTTGAGCTTCAAGTTGCATTTGCTGGGCTTGTTGTTCTCTCTGGTATCTCTTACGCTCAGCATTCTGCAGTATCCTTATCTTCTCTGCAAGGGAATTAGTATTAATCCATATCTTCATGACATCACTGAGCTCAGCCCTTTCAGTCTGCAAGGCTGCCTGAGCAAGTCCTTCAAGCTTCTGGTCAAGGTTAAGCACATCAGATGAGGAATCCACTACAATGCCATAACTGTTCTCAGCAAACTCATTCCCATCCATTTCAAGTACTTTCCTTGAAGTATCTGAAAGGCTGTACTGGAATGATAGTTTCTTGCCTATATAGGCAATCTTACCATTCTCCACGAAGGCTTCTATTGACCTTCTCTTTACATCGTTATGGATTGCAAAGTACCTTTCAGTGATATATGATGATTGCAAGGTTGCTCTTTCAACACCACCAACAGTTTCCCTGTTGGCAATCTGACCTTCCCTCTGACGGTTAATTCCAGCAACCTCACCCATCTCAGTCTTGACCCATTCAGCAAGGTTCATAAGCTGCTGGATGTAATTTCCAGAAGCATCTGCAATAACCCTCTGTGTATTATTGTTCAGAGAACCTGCAAGCTTTCCTGCAGCTGGGCCAGTCTGACCAGCATTGAAGGAATCCCTCACTGCTATATGGTTCACCTTCATGAAGTACAGCCATTTCTCAACTGACCACTCCTCAGGAATAAGGGCAAGGTCAAGCTCAGCAATTGCTCCCCACGATGATGCAAGAGCATCCTCAAGGCGGTTATGTATTACATCATAAAGGTAATTGTATGGTTTCATGATGTCAACCATGCTGAGAGGCTTTCCATGGTTGAAGTTATATATCGAGCCTACAACACCAAGATGACACTTTGAAGGGTCTTGTATTGTATTATATTGGACAAGGCGAGGCTTAGGTTTAATGAATATCCCATAGTTGCCATCCATGTTGTGCTCATCAAAATTATGGTTGTTACCTCCAATCAGAGCACCTTCCCATGCTTGGTTTATCCATAGCTCCTCACTTGTCTCTCCAAGGTTCTTGTCGGGCACATAGTTTTCTCCATAGAAAGTGAAATACATTTCCCCAGTCTCAGGGTCATATTTCTTCACCTTCTGAATCTTCCTCATGGATTTCCACCTCATCCTCATGACCCTTACATTTCCGTCAGAATCATAAGGAGCACGGTTATAATAGTCATCAAACTCATTGGCATTGCCGAACACCTCAGTTGAATCATATGTAGGATACTCATCAGAGAGCATGTCAGTCCTTACAAATCCCTGCCTTGGGTCAGCAAATCCCATGGAGTTCGTTCCTCCCATTATATAGTCTGGAAGATTGTCAAGATACTTTATATCCCTTTTTGAAAGCTGGTCTCCATATGTATCAAGGATTCTTCCCGGATTCCAGTATTCAGTAAATATAATGATGTCAGCATCTTCGAATTTATTTGACCTTCCAAGTCTGAATGCTGACATTGTTAACGGGTCAATCTTCTCTATTGATGGTTCCCCTCCAACAATGTCAATGTCATAGCCTTCCTCACCTACTGTAAGTGCATCAATATATCCATCATTGAATATAAGGGGCATGTTGAGTTTCTTGGAGTAATGCTTGATGAACTCATTGGCCATTATCTCCCTGAAGTCTTTATAATTATATGTGAACTTCTCATCAAGTTCCTCAAGACGCTCATCATAGTCTTCCATTGAAAGGGAATTATCCTCTATGGTCTCAGTAAGTTCCTGCAGAACTTGCTCTTTCTTAACCCTTTCAATATCGGATATTGCACTCATGTTAGTTACAACGGCTCTCCAGTCAAAAGGTCTTTTAAGTTCCTCTCCGATAAGAACCTGCAACTTGGAATTCATTATAGGGAAGTGCTGAATCTTCTTTGGTACATAGTCTGCAACAACTCCTCCCGGATTGATTATAGTGGCAAGGTCATCCATGTGTATAGTACCAGACACAAGGTCATAGTTAATCTTCTTGTGCCTTATGGAATCCCTTACCGGGGAGAAGTGTTCAGGAGTTCTTGAATCCCCCCACAGCAAGCATTTCTCTCCCCACTCCGCAGTTTTCTTTGAGAGAGGGAGTGCCTGTCTTGGGAATTGTATAATATCATTCATAACACTCTATATATGTGACAAATATAAACAAACAATGCTAGTATGCAAACTCAATACAAGCCGAAGCAAAATTTACTGCCATTGTATCTTTTCATTGACAGCTGGAACCTTCTTAATTTCAGGCAGTTTAAACTGTTCCTTACCATGATTGTAGTTCTTTTCAAAGAACGGGTCTTTTGCCTTTGGATTGGAAACTTTTAATGATTTCAGTCCATTAAAATCTTCCCCAAACTTAGCCCTTCTATCCTCCCTTATGAGCATCAGCATTCCCATCGCAGAAATCCTATCGAAATTCCCGTCAGGATTCCACTGTCTTGCCTCTTCAAGAAGTGCCCTGTTCCACCAAGTCATTACATTTGGTATTGTCACTTCAGCATCATCCTCTCCATTCTTGACTTGCACTACGGGTTTAAGCATATAGTCTCTCAGCAATTCCCTTCCCCAGTTGTTTATCGGTACTGAAGCATTAGTACCATAAAGTTTGTTTCCGAGCTTCTCTACTTTATTATTTGATTTAGCCCTTACTATCTCAAGTTCCTCTTCAAGGTATTGCAGGCAGTTCCTCATCTTCATATATGAGTAGAAGCCCTTCTTGTTATTCTCATAGTTGCACTTTGCATTGTAGAATATGCAAAGTAGTCTACATACTTCATAGCAAGCATCTGCACTTTCAAGCCTTCCAGTCCACTCAGCAACAATACTGTCTGTCCACAAATCAAGTACAAACATAGACACTAAAGACATTGTATTTGACGAGTCATCGTCTACTGGGTCGAGCGAACAACAGTATCTACCAGCCATAGGTTTACCTCCAGGGCCCTTAACTGGAAGCTCCTTAATCTCAATAGCTCCTGCAACTTTATTATCCTTCGTAGGGAACTTTCTGATAGGTGTATCACCTGTAGGTTCAAATACAACTTCACCATTACTTCTCTGTACAAGTTTACCTACAAGGATATTATCATAGAAGTTAGGATTAAGGTCAATTTCCTGAATTCTCTCTGTAATCTGGGCAACTGGGAATTTAGTACCATCCCTACGCATTATTGCATCTTGCAGAGTGATAGGGTCTTCAGCCTTAGTTCTTGTGATAACCATAGGGTCTGGATTTTCATATTTTGCAATATACCTTTCCCAACAAAGCTGATAAAGTGCCAATGTAACATCTGATATACCATCTTCATTATAGCACCCAAGACGGTTTACATATGCTGGAAAACAGAATATGCATGTTCCTCTTGTCTGAGCAGCCCTGTCCCAGACATTTTCAAAAGCCAGTACATTTGAGCCAGAAGGGTGATAAATAAGGTCTAGAGCACCACTGAAGTCATTTCCTTGCTCACCTCCAGTTCCTACCCCCGTCAATAACCCAAATACAACATTACCATCCTTGACTGACCTTTCTGCAATTTTCATTACCGAAGTAAGGTGAGGAAACTTACCAATCTCCTCAAGACAGAACAATGAAGCTCTCTTACCACGAGCCTTATCAGGGTCATCCTTAATTGCTACTCCAAGAACTTCATTTCCAGTACCTTTCTTTGTTCCAGTATTCAGGTCTATGTATCCCATTGTCCAAGCCATTTCATTGAGGGAAGACTTGAGTCTTTTCCTTGGAAACTCTGTATTTTGAGCTTGAAAGTCAATCATGCTTTCAAACTTGTTGAGCGTACCATCCTTTATAAGGAAGTCCTTATTGTCTGCAAGTACAATTCCTCTAGTGAATGATTTGTGCTTTGTATCAACCTTCCTATCCCCAATTACAAAGCCCCTTGAAAGGCTGCTTGACATACAATATGACTTTGAGCTTCCACGTTTTGATATTTCAAAGAAGTACTTTCCCAGTCTCCTTGCCATTTCCCAACCGGTATATCTCCAAAGTATTCCCTCCCAGAACTTTGGCATGCCCACAATTCTATCTCCAATATCAGCATTGGACTCATCTACTTCAGTAAGTATTATAGGACAATAGTTCAGATACCAATACATATATCCTGGGATATATGCTCCATCTTCTTCTCTAAGATAGCCTTCCCTGATTCTTCTTACTTCCTCATCTTTCCACTTGCTATAGGCACTGTTGGGGTTTGGGTTTGGCCTTAGCTCTGTAAGTTTCCCAGTTCTTTCAAAGCAAAGTGCCGTTGGTCTGAAATAATCAACATCAGTTATTATAGGTGGATACTCTATTCTCCATATTGCCCTTCCATTTTCATCCCTAGGTAAGTCCTTACACATGGGCCTTTCCTTGCTTACAAGCCATTGGACAAGGGGAATTGTATCAAGGGTTTCTTGAAACTCTGCTTTAATTTCCTCAGGAGCATCTTTATATTTTATTATTTGGAATTCTCCAGTCTTATCATTTACCTTCTTGTAAGTAAGCTCCTCTATTGAGGTTTGGTATTTATTAAATTCCATATCTCATCCCAGTTAAGTATCAGTCCTGCAATAGCATCTGAACAGGCCTCATCATTTGATTCCTCTATATTTCCACCAACAGCACAAGCCCTCCACCTATAAAGCCTCAGTACGGAAGGGCCCTCTTTATAATATATGGTAAGAATTGCACATTTTTGAATTGGAAGAGGGCCCTGCTCATACTGTACATTCACTATGAACTCCCCCTTCAGGGACTTCTCCTTCCCTATCAGGTTCAGTGCCCTTTCCAGTATTTCCTTTGGACTTTTCATCTTTCTTCAGTCTTTTAAATTCCTTCTTTACATCATCGAAACTATCATGCAGGAACTCGTTCAGATAGGCAAAAGGCTCATCACATCTTGTATGTTCAACACCCCTGTCAATAAGTACACAGTTTGTCAGATGATAAAGCTCATGTGCTATGTGTC